>Ga0209313_1000059_pt1 | contig 134835 bp, 84 predicted proteins | sample BioC13SIPDNA_3_FD_185748 | JGI IMG/M metagenome (GOLD analysis project Ga0209313, IMG submission 185748) | Anaerobic biogas reactor microbial communites from Washington, USA - Biogas_R2_B C13 SIP DNA (SPAdes) (version 2) | ecosystem: Engineered > Bioreactor > Anaerobic > Unclassified | place... | reverse complement strand
CGGGAGTAGAACCCGCGCGTGTAGTGAGAAACGTAAGGATCCCCCGGACAAGCCGGGGGCATTCACCAGCTGCAGCCTGTCTCCCGAACGTCCCGCATAAACGGGGAAGTTATTTCATGGGCGTTGCTACCGTTCATCCTCCCCGGCTCGCACGTCGTACAGCTGGTACCCGATGCGGCGGCAGGCTTCGATCGTTTCGACGTAAGGCGCGTCGCACACGTCGACGAAGCCGTTCTGGAAATTCTCGCCGTCGTCGCGGCCGGTGGTCGACTGGTCGCCGAACTGGTGCCAGTGGGTGCCGACGACCAGCGGGTTTTTCAGCGCGCTGCGGACATACTTCTCGTACGCCTCGCCGCGGGCCTGCTGGTCCGCCACCGGCCGCAAGCTGGCGTGGAACTTGCCTCGGTCCAGCGCCCCGAAATGCCACTCGCCGATCACCACCGGCTTGTCGATGCCGTCTGGCAGCCGCAAGTCGTCCAGCGTCTCGGTATACCGGTTGACGCTGATCACGTCGCTGTACTTGGCCGCCGTGCGGAACACCGTGCCGTGGCTCCAGCCGGCGAAACGGCAGCCGAGGTACAGCCCTTCGGGATCGATCTCCTTGACCGCTTCCCGGCATTGGCGGAAGTACGCGTCGGCGACGCTGGTCAGGAACGCGGCCAGATCCTCGTGGCCGGAATCGACGCCGGGCGGGGTGGTCGATTCGAGCAGCGCGTCCCAGGAAACGTAGCTGCTCTTCCAGGCGGCGTTCAATCGCTCGATCGTGTCGTACTTCGCTTTCAGCTGGTCGACCAACGCCCGTTTGGCGGGCTGGTCGGCGGGCGAAGCGAGCGTGGCCCGGCCGAGCGTCGTTTCGTTCGCGCCCCAGCTGAGTTCGTTGCCCGGAAAATAGCCCAGGCACCACGGGTCGCCCACCGCTTTGCCACGGTGCAGGGCGACCTCTTTCAGGAGCACGGCCTTGAAGCTGGGGTCAAACACGTCGGGGAACTTGCCCCAGCCGCCGCTGCTGCCTTCGATCACGCGGCTGTCGTCGTGGATCGTGGCCACGTACCCGGTCCCGCCCGGCGTGTCCTGCGGCGGCGAATCGACGCTGTACACGGTCGCCGTGTAGGGGGTCTTGCGCTGCAGGTAGATCGCCGGCTGGGAGCAGTTGGCCAGCGTGTTCAGACCCCAGCTGCGCAGGCGGCGGTGGACCACGTCGGCATAGTCCACCATCCAGTTCGGGCCGTATTTGCGAAGCAGGTTTGCGCCGGAGAAGTTGTATGTTTCCGTGCCCCGGTCGTACAGCCCCGAAATGGCCCACGTGCTGCGGCCGTAAAAGGGGCCGAACGGCGAACCGCGGCCGGGCAATTCGGCGAACAGATGCTCGCGGCCGGTCACGGGCGTGTAGCCGCAGGACCAGGTCACGCGGACCAGCCCGTGGGACCAGTACAGGCGTCCCTCCGGATCGACCAGCCACCACTTGTCGCGCCATTTCTCCACGCGAAACCGGCCGGTCGCCTTCAACTGCGGCCCGCCCAACCAGCCGCCGTACTGGTTCCAGGCTTTCGGCCCCGGATGCGCCGCCAGATCCGCTGCCTCCTGCTGTCGCTGCTCAGTCAGTTCCGCCTCCGAATGCGTTTTGCCCGGCCAGTCCTTGTGCATGTACTGGCCGAAGCGGTCGATCATCGGGAACAGGTCGTCCAGGTTCTCCGGTAGCGGAAACACGGGGCTCCCGCCGGCGCGGATACTGGAGACCTCGAACGCGGCATCACCGCCGGGACGGTACACGTACACGGAGACGCCGACCACGTCGGCCGGGTCGATCGTTCCTCGCCCCCCGCTGGCGAAGCCGCCAGGGCAGCCGCGCAGGCCGCGGAGATTGTCCTGCAACGACTTCGGCAACCGCTTGCGAAGGTTCAGCTTCACGGCCGCCTCTTGTCCCGGCGGGATCGTCACGGACTCGATACAGCAATTCTGCCTGGCGGCGCGGTCCGAATCGGGGTTGTCGACCGCCAAGTGAACGGTCAGCGAATGTCTGCCAGAATTCTTGATCGTTGTTTCCAACTCCGTGAACGCCGTCAGGTCCCAGCGTCCGCCAGGCCCCTTGATCATGACGCCCGGCCGCTCTGCCGCATGTCCGGTGCGGACCTGCAACGTTCCGTCCCGCTGGCTGAATTCCGCGTCCGTGGCGACGACCGAACCTTCCGCCAGCGGCTGGGCAAGGTCCACCAGGGTGATCGGCGTTCCGCCGGATTCCGCGGCGATTGAAACAGCTGCGATGGCCAACAGGAAAGAAGCGACAAGCGGTACCCGAAAAACGCAACGCCTTTGGGTCATGACCGATCTCCTCCGAGTTTCGTATTGACTGCGAACGCTTTGCAGTTCACTCATCCGCGTCGGGCTCGGGCATCACGCCGAGTTCGACGGCGGTGCGCATCTCTTCAACTCGCGCGCGATTTCGATCGACCAATCCTGGTGGAAATGGTGAAACCGCCCGGCTGGGATGCGCGTCCAGTCGTGAAGGGGCATGTGTTTGTCTCCGTTCTCAGGGCCCGCCCCTATTGTATCCCAAGGGCCGGGCGATCCAAGCGGGATGCAGGCCATCGTAGACCGCTCGCTCTGCGAGCGGATTCCCACTCGCGGAGCGAGCGGTCTACGGTGGGCGACGCAAGCCCGCGTTACGGAGCTTCGCGCTTCACCATTTGCAGCAGTCGGATCGCCTCGGCGCGGATCTTGGTTTCCGCGTCCACTTCCAAGAAGCTCGACCGGGCGGGCCAGGTTTCGTAGCCGCCCAAAGCGTGTTGCTCCGGCGTGGGAAGATAGCCGCCGTAGCCGTTGGCGATTTCGATCGTAAAGGTCGCGTCCAGCGGGCTTTGCTGCTTGATGGCCAGCCCCGTTTCGGCGAACACTTCGCACGGGATGGAGGCAATTCCCAGGCTGCCGATACGGATCGCCTGCAGCGGCATTGCCACGGTCTGCGGATACTGGCTCAGGTGCAGGGCCTCTCGCGCGTAGATGGGCGTCCAGCGGTGCGGATGGGGGCCGCCAGATTTGGCGAGGATTTCCTGGGCCCAGGCCAGGCGATCGGCATCAGGCCGCCGCACGCCCAGTTCCAATTCCGACTGCTGCATGGCCAGCGTCACGTCGGCGCGGTGCTCGATTCGGTCTAGGACGCGGAGTGCGTCTGCCGCCAGAATCTGCCCGGAGGCTTCGAGCCATCCGAACGGTGGCCGCTTCTTGCCGTCCCCCGTCAGCGCGCCGGTGTTGCCGCTGGTGCCGTTGGACATCAGGCCCACAAACGGCGGACGCTGCGAGCCCGCCTGCAACTTCGCCTCCAAGGCTTGGGCAAAGTAGCCGAAGTAATCGGCGCTCACCAGGGCGCCTTGATAGCCGCCGCAGTAGTGGACGCTGTAGTTGCCCAGGACTGCCAAGGGCTGGCCGTCGGCGTGCCGCACTGACAGCACCGAGAACTGGGGATCGACCGGTCCGGCCGGTTCGATCACCGCGGAACTCCGGCCCGCCACGGATTTGACCCGCTCATCTGATTGGCCGAAGGGATTGCTCCCAACGCTGCCGGCTTGGCACAGAAACCGCCGGCAGCGCAGAAAATCGGGCTTGTCAAACGATCCCCAGCCGACTTGTGCGGGAGCCAGATTCTTCTCTGCCCGGATCACCGCCGCGGCGATTTGGCGAGCGAGCAAGTCCAGATACTGGTCATCGAGCGGACCGGTGTTGATTCCAGTCGCCCGGATGGCCGCGTGCGTATGGGTGGCAGCCATCAGCATGTGGTCTTTCGCCAGCCCCGTCTGGGCATGAACGATCGCCTTGGCCGCATCAAACACATCGCGCCCGATCACGCACGCGTCGCAGATCACGATCGCCAGACGAGTCGTGCCGTCGTCCAGCACCAGCGCCCGCGCGTGCAGCGGATCATGCATGCCCTTGACCGGGCCCTGCTTCATCAAATATCCGTCCAGCGACACCCCGGCCGCGGGAGTAATGTCCGCCTTGGCCGCGCCCGCCTGCAAGCGATGCGGCCGGCCGGCTTTCTGGTCGGCGCCCCGCAACGGATGGCCGCACGCAATCACGGCGGCCGCCGATGCCGCGGTGGAAAGAAAATGACGTCGAGTCGGGTATTCATTCATAAAGTCGCCTCCTGAAAACAGTGTGTTAAGCCTCTTGGCTGTAACGCGCTCCCGTCGTAAGTCAAGCCGAAGAGCGTGTCGGCGAGCCATTTTCCGGTAACTCTCGCTGTCGCTCCACGACAGGGGGTCAAGCTTACAGAATTCAATTTTGGCCGAGTTGGATGCCAGCCATACGTTACGGCGATGCTCGGCCAAAACTGAATTCTGTAAGCCTGACCCCAAAAAGGACGCTGCCTGCCGGCGTGGCGGCCTAGCCGGGAATGCCCCACGGAACCGGCGTTCGGCGGCCCGCGAGCCACTTCAGGCCGGTTGCATCCGGGGCGGCTGGGGAGCACAATTCTCATTCGTAAACACCCGGCGGCATTGTTTTGATCGCGCGAGCCAGCGCGAGGTGTGCCCAGTGTGACAGCAACAGCCGAGGAGGAAGTGAAGATGCAGAAAACGAGAGTGACGCGACGCAAGTTCCTGAAGTCGGCGGCCCAGGCCGGGACGGTCCTGGCGGTGCCGATGATCGTTCCGGGATCCGTGCTGGGCAAAGACGGGGCCGTGCCGCCCAGCGAGAAGATCATCTGCGGCGGCATCGGCCTGCGCGGCCGCGGCATGGGCGACTTGCGGTGGATGATGGGCAATCCCGACGTCCAGTTCGTGGCCGACTGCGACCTGCAGAAGAAGCAGCGCCAGATCGTCAAGAACTACGTCGACACGCAGTACGGCAACCAGGACTGCAAAACGTATCCGGAGATCCACGAGTTCCTGGCCGAGCGGACGGACATCGATGCGCTGCTGATCGCCACGGGCGACCGCTGGCACGCGATGGCGTCGATCCTGGCGATGCGATTCGGCAAGGACGTGTACAGCGAGAAGCCGTCCGCGATGACGATCGCCGAGGGCCGGGCCGTGGTCGAGACGGCCCGCCGCTATGCCCGCGTGTACCAGACCGGGACGCAGCGGCTGAGCGAGCCGAACCACGTGTTCTGCATCGAGATGGCCCGCACGGGGCGGCTGGGCCAGATCCACACGGCCTACGCCCACATCGCTCCGTGGGACGCGGCCCAGATGCGCCACGACTGGCTGCCGGAAGCCCCGGAACCGCCGAAGGACGAGGTCGATTGGGACGCCTGGCTGGGCCCCTGCCCGTGGCGGCCGTTCAACCCCGGCTACGTCTCCGGCGGTTGGCGAGGACATTACGACTTCCACACCAGCTGTATCGGCGAATGGGGCGCGCACACGTTTGCCCAGGCCCAGGCGGGACTGGACTGCGGCGAGACTTCGCCCGTCAAGTACCAGTACGTGGAGAACGATTCGGGCGACGGGATGGTCACCACCTTTGCCAGCGGCGTGAAGATGATCCTGTCCCGCGGCGACAAGTACTGGCACGGCTCGTGCGGCGAGCGGTTTGACGGCCCCGGCGGCTGGGTCGCGGCAGCCGACGGCTACTCCAAGCCCGACGTGTCGTCGCCGGAACTGCTGACCCAGTTCAAGAAGGTCGTCGGCGAGTACGTGGCCCGCACGGGCCGGTCGCTGGACCACATGCGGAACTTCCTGGACTGCGTCAAGAGCCGCCAGGAGCCGGTGGCCAACCCGCGCGTCATGCACCACAGCATGACCACGGTCCACGCGGCCAACGTCTGCATGTGGCTCAAACGCGATCTGCAATACGACCCGGTCAAGGAGGAGTTCATCAACGACGACGAGGCCAACCGCTTCCGCTCGCGAGCCATGCGGGAGCCGTACGTCTATTGAGCGTTGCGAGTCGCGGGATGCGGGTAGGTTGCTGGCGAACCAGTGATGACGTGCCTAAAACACTTGCCCATGCCAATTCGCAGCGACAGCACGATCCTGAATTGTCCTTTCCCGGATCCCGGATCTCCAATCCAGAATCTCCAATCCAAAATCTGAAATCGAAAACTTCACAAAGGAGATAGTCCATTATGTGGAAACGCACACTGACGCTTACGCTGGCCGCCGCGCTGTTGGCGGCCGCCTCCGCTGCCTCTGCCGATCAGGAGGCGGAACTGATCGCCGTGCTCAAATCGGACGCGGGGCAGTTCGAGAAACACGAAGCCTGCCGCGTCCTGGCCCATGTCGCCACCAACAAAGCCGTGCCCACGCTGGCCGCCATGCTGGGCGACGAAAAAATGTCGCACATGGCCCGCTACGCCCTGGAGACGATCCCCGATCCGTCCGTGGACGTTGCCCTCCGCGACGCGCTGGGCAAGCTCACGGGCCGCCCGCTGTTGGGCGTGATCGGCAGCCTCGGCGTGCGGCGCGACGCGCAAGCCGTCGCGGCGATCGCCAAGCGGTTGGCGGATCCTGACGCCGTGTTGGCCCAAGCCGCCGCCCGCGCCCTGGGCCAGATCGGCACGCCGGAAGCCGCCCAGACGCTCGAAGCGGCCCTGGCCGGCGCGTCAGGCGCCAAGCTGGTCAATTTCTGTGAAGGCTTGTTCCGCTGTGCGGAGGCGATGGCGAGCGAAGGGCAGGCTGCCCAGTCGCTGGCGATCTACGACCGGCTGCGGAACCTGTCGCCGGCGCCGCAGCAGGTTCGCGCCGGGGCCCTTCGCGGTGCGGTTCTGGCCCGCCAGAAGGAAGGCCTTCCGCTCTTGCTCGAAGCGGTTCGCAGCGCGGACTACGTGCTGACCGCAGCCGCCGCGCGGATCGCGCTGGAGATGCCCGGCGCGGAAGTCACGGCCGCGCTGGTCGGCGAGCTGCCCAAGCTGCCGGTCGACAAGCAGATCCTGATCGTCAACACCCTGGGCCACCTCGGCGACGCCGCCGCGGGTCCGGCCCTGTTGGAACTCGCCGCCAAGGGCGATCCGGCAGTGCGGCTGCCGGCGATCCGCAACGCGACCCGTTTGGGCTACGCGCCCGCCCTGACGTTGCTGGCCGAACTGGCGCTGGCGGGCGAAGGCGATCTGGCTGAGGCCGCACGCGACTGCCTGGGCAACTTCCCTGCCAAGGACGCGGACGCCACCATCGTGGCGATGCTCACGAACCAGGATGCCAAGGTCCGCGCGTTGGCCGTCGAAATGATCGGGCTGCGGAACGTCGCCGGAGCGGCGGCCAGTCTGGTCAAGGCGGCCGACGACGCCGATGAGACGGTGCGCATGGCGGCCCTCAAGGCGCTGCGCGACCAGGCCGGTTTGGCCGAGTTGCCCGCGCTGCTGAAGATCCTGGGCAAAGCCAAAGCCGCCGCCGAGTCGCGGGCGGCCGAGGCCGCGCTGGCCGCTCTCGTCGCCCGCCAGAGCGAGCCTGCCAGCGGGAACATCGTGATCGTCAAAGCCGTGTACGGCGACCTGCCCGCCGGCACATCGGCCGACGTGACCAAGAAGGTGGCCGAACTGGTCAAGGCCGGCGCGCTGGCGGTCGAGGCGTCGAACGGCAACTTTGGCGACCCGGTCCATGGAACCGCGAAGTCCCTGCGCATCGACTATACCGTCAACGGCGTGGCGGTCAGCAAGACGGTCCGCGAGTCGGAGAACCTGACGCTGACCGCCGTCTCGACGCCCCCGGCGATCGTCGATGCGCTGTGCGAGGCGCTGGCGGGAGCCCAGGGCGAGGCGAAACGGGCGCTGCTGCGGACGCTGCGCACGGCCAGCGGGCCCAAGTCGCTGGAAGCCGTCCAGGCCGCGGCGGCCGACCGCGATCCGGCCGTCCAGGACGCGGCTCTCCGCGTGCTGTGCGAATGGCCCACGGCCGACGCCCTGCCGTCGGTGGCCGAGCTGCTCAAGTCGCCGCCGAGCAAGACCTTCCAAGTCCTCGCCCTGCGCGGCTTCGTGCGGCTGGTGCCCATGCAGGACGCCCCCGACGCGCAGAAGCTCCAGTCGCTGAAGGAAGCGATGGCACAGGCCGAGCGCACGGAGGAGAAGCGGCTGGTGCTGAGCGCCCTGGGCAACGTCGCGACCGCCGAATCGCTGGCCCTGGTCGTCTCGCACCTGGACACGGCGGACCTGAAAGAGGAAGCCTGCCTGGCCGCGGTGGCCATTGCCGAGCGGATTGTCGCCAGCCACCAAGCCGAAGTGGCCGCGGCGATGAAGCAGGTCGCCAAGCTGACGGCCAACCAGAAGCTGGCCGCCCGAGCCAACGCCCTGGCCCGCCAGGCGAAGCCGTAGTCTGCCGCGTAGCCGCGGCCCTCGCAGCCGGCTTGCTCCGCGACACGATTCCGCTTGCGGAGCGAGCCGACTGCCGATGAACTGACGGACGACTTGCGCCATTCGCGTCCGACCTGGAAGCTTGGCAGGGCTGCCTGGAAGCGTCACGGGAAATCGACGGCCAGGTCCGCGAAGGCTCTGAACGATCCGGCCGTCACAGCGGCCGCCAGGTGCTCTGGCACGTTTCAGCGACTGCCCAAGCGGACGTCATGCTTGGGCTGGCGACCGGCTGCGACGACGCGAGGCGTGCGGTGAACACTCTCGCGTCTTCTGATGGTCCTCGGTCGTCGCCTTGGTCTTGCTGGAGTGACCTTCCCCGGCTTACCGGCCGCCCGTGAGCCGGGCCACCAGGAACTCCTCGAACGCACCCAGATCCTTCCACGACATCGCACAATCGATCTGTTTTCCCTGCGGGTCGATGCGCGTGAAGCCGTCGTCGGTCACGCGGATCGGCAGCCGCTCGACGTTCACCAAATCCGTCGAGAACGCCAGATAGACCGCGACCGTGTCGAACAGCACGCTCGATGCGTCCAGCGGCTTGTCGCCGGCTTTGGCCCAGAGGCGATAGTTCTCGATCACGGCCTTGGTGACCGGGTCGGAGCACTGGGCCACCTTGCGGTACTTCTCGCCCCGCAGCCGCACGATGCCGCAGGTGTCCAGCGGCGTGATCAGCATCGGCCAGGCCGCGGTGAACGCGGCTTGAGCCGCCTTGGCGTCGGCCACGACGTTCCATTCCTTGCTGGGCTCCGGCCCGCCGTTGTAGCCTTTGCGCACGCTGCCGTGCATGCCGACGAAGCGGGCCCGCTTGGCGATTTCCGGTTGCCGCTGCAATGCCGCGCGGATGTTCGGCACAGGGCCGATGCAGATCAGCGTGATCGGCTGCGGGGCGTTCATGATCGCGTCGATCAGGGCCGCCACGCCGTCCTGATGCACTGTGCCGGGATACCGGCTCAGATCGTAGTCCGCGACCCACGCCGCTTGCCGGCCGCTCTCCTTCTGGTTCTCGCGGATGCCGATGCCGACGGGGACATCCGTCCGTCCGGCGACCTCCAGCAGTCGGGCGATGATCTTCGCCCGGTAGACCGTGTTGCCGCGGTCGGACACGACCATCTTGACGTCCACGTCGGGCGACTTGAGCAGCAAGGCCAGGGCCCACGTGTCGTCGATGTCGTCGCCGATATCCGTGTCCAGGATAACCGGGATCCGGGGAGGGGCCGGGGGGGCGGCGCCGAGGGAGGTTCGCGCGGAACCGGCTGCGGCAGCAAGGAACAGCGCAAGCAGGGCGATTCGTCTCATGACATGGTCTCCTAAAACGGTGGAACGGATTGCTCGCCGAAAGCAGACAATTGCTCCCGCGCACTCGGTCGGCGCCCAACGTGCATCCTGCGGTGCTTTGGTCGCCGGCGTTGTTCGCGGACACGTCCTGCGGTTCGGCACAGACTTGTCCCGGCAGGCCGGGGGCGTAGAATTGTACACTAATCCAGCGGGCAACTGGAGTCGGTGCCAGCAATGCCAGCAAGCGTCAGGACGCGAACCAGGAAAACGGGAACGCGGACTTGGGCGCTGGGAGCGCAGCAGCCCGCTTTTCATGGGCACCGGAAGGCCAAGGACCAACCGTGTCCCGCCGGCGGCGATCCATGATAGCAGGAGGCATCGAACTCTTCCGTTGTGGGAGGTGTGAACTCTATCCAGATGCCCCTCGTAGAGAGAAGAACGGTTACGTACCAAGGAAGCGATTTCGGTTGTTTCTCAGAAAGGAGTCCCGATGGCGAAGTATTATGTCGAATCCGGCACGTTGCAAATGATCACGGACGCCGAGGACGCCCGCGGCGCGGCGCTGTGGGCGATGCACAGCGCGATGGAACAAGTCTTGCCTGTCTGCCCCGACGATCCGCTCACCCCGGCCGAAAAGAACGAGCGGATCCGGCAGCGCGGCTGTGTGGTGTTGGACGGCGCGATCCGCATCAGCGAACAGGGCTTTGGCCGTCCGGATGCGGAAACCTTTGACACGGTCGGGATCTTTGTCGAATGGAACCAGTTGGTGATGGCCATGACGAAGCTGGAACGTCGTCTGAAGTTGGTCAACCCCTAGTCGTCCTTGCTGGCCCCTGGCCGAATCTTTGATGAGCCCTGCAACCATGAACGCAATCTCCGCATTTCCCGCCTCGGAATGGAACGGCGTCTTGCCGATCTGAGCCTACACGGGCCGGATGCCCGTCTCTTGTGCCCCTTGCCGCACGCACAGGCAGGATGCCTGTGACGCGTTGGCCTTCTTCCCGGGCCGATTTGGGTTGCTGTCTGCCAGTCTTGCCGGTCCGCCAGTCTTGCCCGTCTGTCTTCGTTCCTGCGCGCAGACTGCCTTGCCGCCGTGGCGGCGGATTCTCCCAGCGATATACTGGGCCTTCATGCCATGCACCATTCCCGTCGCCTGCTTCCAAAGGGCCCGCCTGGGTGGGAAGCTCGGGAGCATCGTCTTGGGCGGTCCGGTGATCTTGCACAGCGTTTTGAGGAGCGCGAGCGTCCATGCCTGATTTCGTCCATCAACGTCACAAGCCGCCGCAGGAATCGCCGGGCGCGCGAGAACTGATTCTGGCCTGCCCCAAGCTGCGCACCAACGTCAATCTGGCGCGGATTGTTCGCGCGGCAGGCTGTTGCGGCGTGCGGCGGATGATTGTGTGCGGCAAGCCGAAGATCGATCGGGAGATCGCCCGCGACGCGCTCGACCAGGTGGTCCTCGAACACCATCGGAGCCTGGCGCCCGTCCTGCGGCAACTGAAAGCCGAAGGCTATGCGCTGGTCGGCCTGGAACAAGCCAGCCACTCGCAATGCCTGTACGACTTCGCCTTCCCGCTCCGCACCGCGTTGGTGATCGGTCACGAGCGACTGGGCATCAGCGAGGACGTGCTGGCGCTTCTGGACCACGTCGTCGAGATTCCCGTGTACGGATTGCCACATGCTTACAACGTCGCCACAGCCACCTGTATGGCGTTATACGAATACTGCCGCCAGCGCGGTTCCGGCCAATGACCGGCCAGGCCGCCCGCCGCCCGAAAGGCCGTTGAGCCGCGATTCCGGCTGCCTCCCTTCTGTCGCGTCGCCGTTTGTTGCGGCGGAGGATAGCGCGCGACTCAGGACCGCTCGCCAGGCCGGTTTGCGACCGCGATCCGCCGTCCCGGTCTCGGGTGCCGCCGGTGGTTGATGCCGGACGAAGTCCGCCGCCGGCGTCCCGCCAGGCAACTCGACCGCTTCTCGCCTTGTGGGTTTGCCTCGCGCCCTGCATAATTCTGCCTGACGAAACAGGGACCCCTGACAGGAGCACGGAAATCCTATGGCAGACAAGGCAAAGCACGCGATCAGCCCGACGCGAGAGGAAGACTATCCCGAATGGTACCAGCAAGTGATCAAGGCGGCGGACCTGGCGGAAAACTCGCCGGTTCGCGGCTGCATGGTGATCAAGCCCTGGGGCTGGGGCATCTGGGAGAACGTGCAGCGGGTGCTGGATGGGATGTTCAAGGCCACGGGGCATGACAACGCCTATTTCCCGCTGTTCATCCCCATCAGCTTTCTGGAAAAGGAAGCGGAGCACGTCGAAGGCTTTGCCAAGGAATGCGCCGTGGTCACGCATCATCGCCTGGAGCCGGGGCCCGAGGGCGGCCTGGTGCCGTCCGGCAAGCTGGACGAACCCCTGATCGTGCGGCCCACCAGCGAGACGATCATCGGCGCCATGTACGCGCAATGGGTCCAGTCGTACCGGGATCTGCCCATCCTGATCAACCAATGGGCCAACGTCGTCCGCTGGGAATTGCGCACGCGGCTGTTCCTGCGGACCGCCGAATTCCTCTGGCAAGAAGGCCACACGGCGCACGCCACGGAAGCGGAGGCTCGCGAAGAGACGACCCGCATGTTGGACGTGTACGCCGATTTCGCCGAGAACTGGATGGCGATGCCGGTGATCCGCGGTGAAAAGACGGCCGGCGAACGCTTTCCGGGAGCCGTATCGACGCTGAGCATCGAGGCCATGATGCAGGACCGCAAAGCCCTGCAGGCCGGCACGTCGCACTTCCTGGGCCAGAACTTTGCGCGGGCTCAAGGCATCAAGTTCCAGGACCAGAACGGCCAGGAGGTTTTCGCCTGGACGACGTCCTGGGGCGTGTCCACGCGACTGATCGGCGCCCTGGTCATGGTCCACAGCGACGACGACGGCTTGGTGCTGCCGCCCAAGCTGGCGCCCAAACACGTGGTGATCCTGCCCATCTGCCGCAACGACGCCGAACGGGCGCAGGTGTTGCCCTATTGCGAGAGCCTGATGCAGGAGTTGAACGCCCAGTCGTTTTCGGGCGGCAGCATCCGGGCGTGGATCGACGATCGCGACCTGCGGGGCGGTGAGAAGAACTGGCAGCACGTCAAGCGCGGCGTGCCGCTGCGCGCCGAGGTGGGGCCGCGCGACATCGCCAAAGACGCCGTCTTTCTGGCACGCCGCGACACGGGCGAGAAACGCAACATCGGCCGCCAGGAACTGGTCCAGACGGCGGGCGCGATCCTGGACGAGATGCAGGGCAAGCTGTACCAGCGGGCGCTTGCCTTGCGGGAAGCCAACACGCGGACCATCGACAACGCCGACGAATTCCGCGAGTACTTCACGCCGAAGAACGCCGACCGGCCGGAGATCCACGGCGGGTTCGCTGTGTGCCATTGGGCCGAAGATCCGGCCGTGGACCAACTGCTGGCCGATCTGAAGGTCACCATCCGCTGCGTGCCCTCGCAGGCCGAACAGGAGCCGGGGAAATGCATCTTTACCGGCAGGCCCAGCGCGGGCCGGGCGATTTTTGCCAAGGCCTATTGAAGACCGTCACGAAGCGAAGCCATGGGGTGACTTCTTGAGCAGCGCACTGGGATTGCTGGAAACGACCGGCCTGACACCCGCTTTGGCCGCACTGGATGCGATGGCCAAAACGGCCGAGATCCGCGTGCTGCAGGCCGAGGTCAACGATCTCCTGGGCGTGTGCGTCAAGATTCAAGGCGACGTGGCGGCGGTCCAGGCGGCCATCGAAGCGGGGCAACTCGTCGCGGAACGCATGGGCGGCACGCCCGTCGCCACCGTCATCCCCCGTCCGCAAGACGCGGCCTGGCGTGCGATCTCCAGTCCGCCGGAGTTCAACCCGCTGATTCAACAGGAGGTCGTGTTCTTCCCCGTGTACGAGAGCGTCTCGCGACGAACGAATGACAAGGAGCATGCTGTGGAGAGGTCCCCATCTTACGCGCTAGGCCTGATCGAAACGCAGGGGTTTACCGCGGTGTTCGAGGCGATCGACAACGCCTGCAAAGCGGCGAACGTGGAAGTGGTCGGCAAAGAGAAACTGGGCGGCGGTTATGTCACGGTCATCATCCGCGGCGATGTGGCAGCCGTCAAAGCGGCGGTGGAGGCGGGCCAAGCCAAAGTTGCCGGATTGGGCAAACTGATCGCAGCCCACGTCATTCCCCGGCCCAGCGAAGCCGTGTTGGGCTTGCTGCCCAAGATGTGACGGCGTTACAACTCCCCGCCGAACTGGCAAGCCAAGCCGGGAAGATGCCGCGAAAGAACACGGCGCATAAAAAGAAGCCCGGCTTTCAACCAGCCCGGCTTTCAACCAGCCCGGCTTTCAACCAGCCCGGCTCTTCTGTCGTCCGCTCATCGCCTCCGTTGCCCGGCCCCCGAGCCTCGCGCCCTACAGCGGTTCGTAGTTCCCCGTTGACAGGATGCGATGCTGAAAAATCAGCCTCGCCACGTATGACGAAGAGACGCTGCCACGCGAGGCTCGCCCACGGGTCGGATACACATCGGTTGGCAGTTGTCAGCACCTCCTTTCCCCAAGGAACAAGCTATGGCATGGTGGCTGGGCGACCAACCCAACCTGCCTTTGCGGCCTCAGCCCTTCGGAAGCACCTCAACTAGGACGCAGCCAAGCGCTCCCGAGTTCCGTCCCGGAGGGCCGTCCCCGCCGCTTCAGGCTTCCCATGCGGGACTTGCCGCCGTCCCCACTTCCCCGCCGTGCCGCACGTAGCGCCACGCCGAAAGGGGGCCACCGGCGCGTCCCTCTCGGCCGCCACTTCAGCCCCTGCCAGCGGCGACCGACTTCCGTTGAGGACGGCCCTCCCAGAACTACCCAGCAGACCCCAAGGAGCGCCTCTGCGACGATCCGTACAACCATCGCACCACTCGGCCAGCGTCCCGCACGCCCCAAGGCAGCTCAACGTCTGGCCTGACGCTCCCCTGTCTGCACCAAACCTCGCAATTCATCCCCCTTCGATTTCCAGAACTCAAGTGCTGCAAACTGGGTGCCATCCGAGTCCGCCGCGCCGCATGTCCGTCTTGTGTGCCTTAATCCTTAACATTTAACACTTTAGGATCTGATCTCGCGTGCGGCCAAAGTCGGCGGCAGAGTGTCTGGCCCAGGGGAGTGTGCGTAATCGCTCAGTCCCGTGCATCTTCGCACACTCAATACACGGGCGAGTTCTGTTGCTACAATACGCGGTGCATGTTGAGCATCAAGATTCACACAACCCGCTTTCTAAAGGGAAGGAACAACATCGATGAGGAACGGCAAGTTGATGACGTGCGTAGCGGCGATGCTGGGGCTGGCTTTCTTGGCGACGGCCGCGCTGGCGGCCGACGGCACGGGCGAGGGGTTCGTCAGTCTGTTCGACGGCAAGACGCTGGACGGCTGGGAAGGGAAATCGCCGTTCTGGTCGGTCCGCGACGGCGCGATCACGGGCCAGACCACCGCCGAGAATCCGACGAAGGGAAACACGTTCCTGATTTGGCGAGGCGGCAAGGTCGCCGATTTCGAGCTGCGTTTGAAGTTCCGCATGGAGGGCGGCAATTCGGGCATCCAATACCGGAGCACCGAGATGGACAACTTTGTGGTCGGCGGCTACCAGGCGGATTTCGACGCGGGGAATAACTACACGGGGATTTTGTACGAGGAACGAGGACGCGGGATCCTCGTGCCGCGCTGCAAGAAACTCCTGGTCCGTGAGGACGGCAGCAAGGAAGTCGTGGGCTCGACGTGTGACCAGAAAGACCTTGTGGCGTCGCTGAAGAAGGGGGGCTGGAACGAATACGTGGTCATCGCCCAGGGGAATCATCTGATCCAGAAGATCAACGGGTTCACCACGGTCGACCTCACGGACCAGCAGAAAGAGAAGAGCCGCTCCGAGGGCATCCTGGCTCTGCAACTGCACGCCGGCCCGCCGATGCTGGTTCAGTTCAAGGACATTCAGTTGAAGCCGTTGAAGTAACATGGCTGCCTGGGTCTAACCTCTTACCTACGGGAGATACGAGTTGTCTGGAACTTGCGTGATCGGCTTGCAGTGGGGCGACGAGGCCAAAGGGAAAATCGTCGACCTGTTGACCCGCGACTTTGACGTCGTCGTCCGCTATCAAGGCGGCGCCAACGCGGGCCACACGGTGGTGGTCGCCGGCCAGGTGTACAAGCTCCACCACATCCCCAGCGGCGTCCTCAGCCCCGGCGTGATGAACGTCATTGGCCCCGGCGTGGTGCTGAATCCGCCGGTGGCCTTGCAGGAGATCGACTCGTTGGCGTCGCGGGACATCAAGTTGACCGACAACCTGATGATCAGCGACCGCTTGCACGTGGTCTTTCCCTGGCATATCGCCGAGGACAAAGTGATGAACGCCAGCCCGGTGGGCGGCGGCGAGAGCATCGGGACCACCAATCGCGGCATCGGCCCGTGTTATCGCGACAAGTACGGCCGCTCGCACGCCATCCGGCTGGGCGATCTGTACCGGCCCGATTTCCGCGACAAGGTGGAACGGATCGTGGACTTCAAACAGCGGGTGCTGGCCCAACTGGGGTCCAGCGAATTGCTGGTGGCCAGCGAGATCTTTGACGAGTACAGCGGCCACGCGGAGCGGCTGAGGCCCTTCGTCGCGGACACGACCAACTATCTGCTGGACGCCGTCGAAGCCGGCAAACGGCTGTTGTTCGAGGGCGCTCAGGGGGCGATGCTGGACATCGACCACGGGACGTTCCCGTTTGTGACCAGCAGCAACAGTTCAGGGGTCGGCGTAGCGGCCGGCTCCGGCGTTCCCGCCCGCTGGATCAAGAAGGTCATCGGCGTCGTCAAAGGCTACACGACCCGCGTCGGCGGCGGGCCATTCCCGACCGAACTGACGGACGAAATCGGGCAGCGCATCCGCGACTTGGGCCACGAGTACGGCACGACCACCGGCCGCCCGCGGCGCTGCGGCTGGTTTGACGTCGTGGCCGTCCGCTACGCCGCGCGGCTCAGCGGCGTCGATTCGCTGGCCGTCATGATGCTGGACGTGTTGAGCCAGCTGTCCGAGGTCAAAGTCTGCGTGGCCTACGATCTGGACGGGCAACGCATCGACCGCTTTCCCAGCCACACGGAAGATCTGCGGCGCGTCCAGCCGGTTTGGGAGGTCCTGCCGGGCTGGCAGCAGGACGTGCGCGGAGCGCACCGCATCGAAGACCTGCCGGCCGGCGCCCGGCGTTATTTGGACCGCGTCTCGGAACTGGTCGGCCGTCCCATCGGAATTGTCTCGGTCGGACCGGGACGAGAGCAAACGCTCTTTGCGTCGTAGGGCTTGCGGCCACGGTGCGAAATATCCCTCATGTCAGCTGCGCGGGAAACGAAACTGGCGACGAGCGACGAGTTGGGCCTGCTGCCGAAATGCCTGCCCCAGCACATCGCCGTCATCATGGACGGCAACGGCCGCTGGGCCCAAAGCCGTAACTTGCCGCGCATCGAGGGGCATCGCCGGGGCGTGGCCAGCGTGCGCCGCACGGTCGAGGCCTGCGCCCAACTGGGCATCGGGCAATTGACGCTGTACTGCTTGTCGAGTGAGAACTGGAAACGGCCTCAGCAGGAATTGGATTTCCTGATGCACTTGCTCGAACAGTACCTGATCGAAGAGCGGCAGACGATCATGCAAAACAACCTGGCGGTCGCCGTCATCGGCCGCCGGGACGGCATTCCGCCGCAGGTCCAGGAGGAAATGGACCGGACGATTTCACTGAGCGCCGGGAACACCGGCACCCGCCTGTGCCTGGCGATCAACTATGGCGGACGCGTAGAGATCGTGGACGCGGTGCGGCGCATCGCGCAGCGCGTCCGCGACGGTCGGATGGGGATCGAGCAGATTACGGAAGCGTTGTTCGCTCAGCATCTGTACACCGCCGGAATGCCGGATCCGGACTTGTTGATCCGAACGGCGGGCGAGATGCGGGTGAGCAATTTCCTGTTGTGGCAGATCAGTTACGCGGAATTGTGGGTCACGCCGCGCTGCTGGCCGGATTTCCGCCCCGAGGACTTGTACCAGGCCCTCCGCGATTTTGCCTCGCGCCAGCGGCGGTTCGGCGGGTTGCCCGGCAAGTGATGTCAGGCGTTGGACGGCCGGCGTGGCCGGCTCCCCCCAAGGGTTTTTTGCTTCTTCCACGGAGACATCCCAGGAGACACGACATGAGCGCTCTCAGTCTGGCAGCCAACCTGCCTGTGCTGGCATTGTTGTTGGCGGCCGCTTCCGCGTCCCCGTTCGAGACGGACACGCTGGCGACCTCCGGCGGAGAACTGAAAATCACCTTGATCGGTCACGGCACGCTGATGTTCCAGTTCGGCGGGCAGGTCATCCATGTGGATCCGGTCGGCCGCTATGCGGACTACACGCGTCTGCCCAAGGCCGACCTGATCCTGGTGACGCATGAGCATGGCGACCATCTGGACAAGCAGGCGATCGAGCGGATCACCAAAGACGGCACGCTCCTGGTGCTGACCGCCCGATGCGCAGAACAACTCGGCCGCGGCGTGGTCATGAAGAACGGCGACGTCAGGCAATGCGGCGGACTGAAAGTCGAAGCCGTGCCCGCCTATAACGTGGTGCATCAGCGCAGTCCGGGGCAGCCGTTCCATCCCCGCGGCGTCGGCAACGGATACGTGATTACCTTTGCCGACCAGCGCGTCTACGTGGCGGGAGATACCGAGAACATTCCGGAGCTGGCCGACCTGACCGGCATCGACATGGCCTTCCTGCCGATGAATCTGCCGTACACCATGACGCCGGAAATGGTCGCGCAGGCGGTCCGCGTGATCAAGCCCAGGATTGTGTACCCTTATCATTTCGGAGACACGGACACCAGCCGGCTCGTGCATCTGTTGAAGGACGCCCCCCACGTCGAGGTCCGCGTCCGCAACATGAAATAGTCGGCCTCGGATTCCGGCCGAGACGAAACGGCTTCGCTGGCAAGGCGCACGGCCGGCTTCGGTTCGGCTGTCCCGGCGTGCCGGGCGGCAGCGGAACTGGTCCACTGCCGGACGCGGTTGCTGGCCTTGACACTCAAGAGCGTGAAGGAGGTTTTGCGATGTTGGAGCGCGTACTGCTGAGCGTGTTGCTGGCGGGGTTGATCTGGTGCGGCGGGAATGGCAAGGCGGCGGAGCCGCTGAGCAAGGCGGAGGCCCGTGCGGCGTTGCGGCGCGCTGTCGAGTTCTTTCGCACGCAGGTCTCGACCAGCGGCGGCTATCTCTGGTGTTACAGCGAAGACCTGTCGCGCCGGGAAGGCGAAGGCAAAGCCAGTCCGACGACGGTCTGGGTCCAGCCGCCGGGCACTCCCACCGTGGGCGGCGCGTATCTGACGGCCCACGAGCTGACGCGGGACGAAGTCTACCTGCAGGCGGCGCGGGAAACCGCCCTGGCGCTGGTCCGGGGCCAACTCCGCTCTGGAGGCTGGGACTACCGCATCGACTTCGATCCGCAAAAGCGGAGCGGCTACGCCTATCGCACCGAAGCGGCCAACGAAAAGGGCCGCAACATTAGCACGCTGGACGACGACACGACCCAGGCAGCGCTGCGTTTCCTGATGCGGGTCGACCGGGTGCTGCAGTTCCAGGACGCCAAGATCCACGAGGCCGCCCAATACGCCCTGGACGCGCTGCTGAAAGTCCAGTACCCCAACGGCGCGTGGCCGCAACGGTTTTCTGCGCCTCCCGATCCCGCGCGGTATCCGGTCCTCAAAGCCAGCTACCCCGAATCCTGGTCCCGGACGTTTCCGGGGAAGAGCTACAGTGATTACTACACGTTCAACGACAACACGCTGGCCGACACGATCACGACGCTGCTGGAAGCGGCCGAGATCTACCAGGACGCCCGCTATCGGACCGCGGCGGAAAAGGCCGGCGAGTTCATTCTCCTGGCACAGATGCCCGATCCACAACCGGCGTGGGCCCAGCAGTACGACGCCCGCATGCAACCGGCCTGGGCGCGCAAGTTTGAGCCGCCGAGCATCACCGGTGGCGAGACCCAGGGCGTGCTGCAAATCCTGATGCGACTGTATCGGGAAACGGGCCAGCGGGAGTATCTCGAACCGATCCCGCGGGCGCTGGACTACATCCAGCAGTCCGAACTTCCAGGCCGACGTCTGGCGCGGTTCTACGAACTTCAAACCAATCGGCCCTTGTATTTCACGAAGCAGTACGAGTTGACCTACGACGACGGCGATCTGCCCACCCACTACAGCTTTCAAAGCCACTCCTGGGTCGATGCGGTCCGGGCTCAGTACCAGCGGCTTGCCGCGGCGCCGCCGGAACTGCGGAAGCCGAGGCCTCTGAAACACGCCGTGCGAGCGCCGCGTCTGACCGCATCGCTGGCCGCCGAGGCCCAGGCGATCGTCGCAGCCCTGGACGAGCGGGGGGCCTGGGTCGAAGCCGGCCGGCTGCGCTATCACGGCGAAGACGACCCGACCCGCCGGATCGTCTCCAGCAGCACGTTCGCGCAACGCCTCCAGAAGCTCGCCCAGTTCGTGGCGGCCGAGTGAAATCGCAGCCGGGCGACCCTTCGGGCGGAAAGCCTCGCTCCCCGGCGACGCGCCGGCCGAGCGAGCCGGCGGAATCTGCGGTCTACGCAAGTCGTCGCAGACGCCATGCTTTGCCAGACCACGCAGGTCAAATTGGAGCCCTCCGCTTGGACGCCAAGGAGGATGGCAATCGAAAACGGGTGGCCCGTCTTGGCTGACGTTGATTGCCCGATTCATCTCGACACCCAAGGAATCGACACCAAAGGAATGGCCCCAAGTGCGCCCGCCCCTTGGTACGCCCCAATGAATCCCGGCCCCTGTTGATCCGCACCTCGGCGAAAATCGGCTCATCCTTCTGCTGCTGCGCCGCCCCGGCTAACGGCCCGATTAGCCGACGGGCCGGGCTACGCCTGCTTCCAGGAACAGGAGCGTAGCGACGATGTGGTCCATTGGCGTTTGGGTCATTTGCGCGACGGCCCGGCGGTAGGCCTGTAATTGCGGGGAGTAGAAGGCGATCTTGCCGGCCAGTTGCGGCGGGTCTTGAGCGTCAAAGGCATCGGTCTTGTAGTCGATAATTTCCGCCGCGACGACGCGGCCGGCGTCTTGCAGCAGGACCAGGCGGTCGATGAAGCCGTTGAGCAGTTGCGCGCCGTCGCGGATCGCAAAACCGCATTCGTTTTGGACCATCGCGGTGACGTGGCGGGCGCGGAGTTCCTGGGCGACGGCGCGAGAAAAGCCGGCTTGCAAGGGCTCCTCGTACCGCCGCCGCGAGAGCATCTCCGCGGCCAGCGGCGAGGCCAGTTGTTCGTGGAAACGGTTCAGTTCCGCTTCCAGATCGACGTTCGCGGCTGGCGTGTTGGCGAGCACCTGTTGGGCCACGGACATCAGTTGAGCCCGGTCGGGCATCCCGTCCTCGATCCAGCGGATTTGCTCCATCCAGGCGTGGACCAGCTCGCCGCGGGCAAACGCGGCCGCTCGCGACGGGGCCAGCAGGTGTTGCAGCGAGACGGTCGTGCCGCCTTCCAGGCCGGACGGCCGGGCCCGCTCCCAGCCGCGGCGGCGACCGCCGGCCAGCGGGGCCAGCTGCACCGAAATCTCTTGGACGGCCGCCGCCAGAGACTCCTTTCCGGCGGGCGTCTTCTCGAATTTCTTGGGTTGGGCCGCGACGCCCATCCGATACCACTGCGGATCTCCGTGCTGGTACAACACCTTCTCCGGCTTTGCCTTGTCCGGTCCGGCCAGGGCCGCCCGCAGCACCCCGGCCTGCGTGCGGGGAAGGTTCCGTTCGCTGTCCGCCGAGGGCGGAATGACGGCGTACAAGCCGTGAACGGCCCGCGTGAGGGCCACGTACAACACGCACAGCGACTCGGTCACCGCCCGGTCCGTCGCCGCTTCAAACATCTGCTGGAAGGAGTCCGGCAACAGTTGTTGGATGTTGGCGCTGGCATAGCGGCAAACGCAGTCCACCGGCGACGTGCAATCGTCCCGATGCGTCACGACCGGATCGGGCTGTCCCACGATGTCGCCGTCCAGTTCCGGCAGCACGACGATGTCGAATTGCAGTCCCTTGGCCTGATGAATGGTCATCACGCGGACGTCCGCCGGAATCGGGTCCGCGATTCGCGTGGCTTCGACGAAGGCGACGAATTCGTCCGCGCGCAGCGTCGCGGTGGCGTTGTAATCGTACGCGGCCTGGACCAATTGCTCCAGGCGGCTCAGTTCGCGGCGGCTGCAATGCGGCGCCAGGGCTTGAGTCCAACCCTGGATGGTCGCGCCGTAGCCGAGTTGCACCAGCGTGCGACGGATTTCCAGCGAAACTTGCCGCGCGGCCGCATCGTCGCGGTAATCGTCCAGGCCGACCACCGCCCCCAAGGGTGAATGCGCAACGTGGAAGCGGGCCACCGTGTCGCCGGGATGATCGGCGATCCGCAACAGCGACAGGGCCACGTTCACGGCCGCGGAGTCGGTCAGCGGATTGCCGCCTTCCTCGCTGGCGGGTACGTCCAGCTTTCTGAGTTCGTAGATCACACGCGCCACGCCGTCGTTGCGGCGCATCAGCACGCCGACGCTGCGGCCCGGAGCTTGCGCGACCAGTTCCGCGATCCGTTCGGCCGCATTGCGTAAGGTGACTTCCCGCTGCGACTCGTCCTCGCCCGCCGCCGGTGCCGTAGCCAATTCCACATAGCCGGCCAACTCCTGACGCTGTGTCGTGTGCCGCTCGAACCGCTCCGACCACCGCCTCACCGCCGGCTCGGCTCGGCCCAAATTGGGATGCTCCGCGAGGCGGGCAAAAACGTGATTGACCGCGTCGATCACCGGTTGGGACGAGCGGAAGCTGGTGTTCAGACTCTGCGGCGTCAGGCCGGGCAGTTGCCGGTCGATGGCGTCGAAGATCTCGGCGATCCCGCCCCGCCAGCCGTAGATCGCCTGTTTGACGTCCCCCACGCAGAAGAACGACGTCCCCGCCGCGGCGGCCGTCACGCGTTGGGCCCAGGGCTGGATCACGCGCCACTGCGGCGGCGACGTGTCCTGGAATTCATCCAGCAGCAGATGATCGATCCGCGAGTCCAGGCGGAAACTCAGACTGCCCAGATCGACGGCTTGGCCGACGTTCGCCAGGCGGCGGGTGACGTCCTCGAACCGCAGCGCGCGATGGCCGCTCTTCAACCGCTGGTACTCGGCGTGGAACAGTTCCAAGAGCGCATAGGAGGCTTCCGTCTGGGACGCCACGCGGCCGACCAGTTCCGCCTTCACGTGGTCGATCAGTCGCCGGTAGACAGCCGCCACGGCAGGGGGGATCGGCTTGCCGTAGAACGCCACTTCGTTCTGGGCCACTTTGCCGGCCAGGCCCTTCTTCAAAAACTCGTCCCAATCGCCTTCCGCCGCGCGTGCGCAGTCCTCGTCGCGGGCCCTGGCCATCCGCTTTTCGGTCAGTGCGGCCGCCCGCAGCTCCTCGATCGCGGCCGTCAACTGCCCTTCGTCCAGCGGCTTGTACCGCGGCACCTTGTGCCAGGCTTCCTGGGCCGTGTCCTGGAACAGGTCGTACAGCTCGTTGACCGTGTCGCGGATCAGCGTGCTGATCGAGCGGGTCGCCTCGCCCTTGGTCAGCAGGTGGACGAGCGTCCGCAGTTGGGCCCCGTCGCCGGACGTCAGCACGGCGTCGATGGCGCGGCTCCGCAGTCGCTTGTCGAACAACTCGTCTACGATCTGCCAGCCGAAGGGGAAGCCGAGTTCCAGGCCGAAGCTGCGCGCGATCTGTGCGAACAGGCTGTCCAGCGTGCTGACCCGCAACCGGTGCAGCGAGCGCATGAGGGTGTCCAAAGCGTCCAGGCACGCCTCGCGGCTCCACGTTTCGCCGCCCGTGAAGCGGGCCAGTTCCTTGCGTTTCCCTTCGTCGTCGGCCGCTTCGGCCAACCGGCCGATGACGCGGTCCAGGATCTCGCCGGCCGCCTTGCGGGTGAACGTCGTGGCCAGGATCGTCTCGCTGGGAACCCCCCGCCGCACGAGCGTCAGGAAGCGGTTGGACAGCTGAAACGTCTTCCCCGTTCCGGCCGAAGCTCGAATGATCAAGTTCGGCGAGGGCGAAGCGTCAGACCTGGCGGCGGAACGTTGCGGTCGGCTCACGATTGACGGACTCCCCAAGAAAGTCGTTTTGAGAACGCCCATCATAACCTCTGCGACGTCGCTTGTCCCGGCGAGGGCGTCAGAATCAGCGGGCTCTCGGCTTGGGCCGGCTTGACGCCAGCGACGCGCCTGGCCACGATGAAAGCCGTCGCGTGGGAAACCGTTGCTATCCACCCGTTGCCATCCCTTGTTGCCAGGAATTGACGCCATGAACCGACCCCTCCACTGGAATTGCTGGCCGTTGCTGTCGGCGGTTCTTTGCACGTTGAGCTTGTCGCCGGCCGGCGCGGCCGAGTTGCCCAACATTCTGTGGCTCACCTGCGAGGACACGGGGCCGGAGTTGGGCTGTTACGGCGACCGCTACGCTCACACGCCGAACCTGGACCGCCTGGCGGCCAAGGGCCTGCGGTACCTGCACGCCTGGTCGAACGCGCCGGTGTGCGCCCCGGCGCGCACGACGATCATCAGCGGCGTGTATCCGACCAGCCTGGGGGCGGAGCACATGCGGAGCGAGGTCCCCCTGCCCGCATTCATGAAGATGTATCCGCAACTGCTCCGCGAACGCGGCTACTACTGCACCAATAACAGCAAGGAAGACTACAACCTCGTCAAGCCGGGCCAAGTGTGGGACGAGTCGTCCGGCAAGGCCCACTGGAAGAACCGCCAGTCGGGCCAGCCGTTTTTCGCCATCTTTAACTTTACCGTCAGCCATGAAAGCCAGATTCGCGTGCGCCCGCACACGCTGGTCCACGATCCGGCCCAAGCGCCGCTGCCGGCGTATCATCCCGACACGCCCGAAGTTCGCCACGATTGGGCGCAGTACTACGACAAGGTGACGGAGATGGACGCGCAGGCCGGCCAGCGGCTGAAGGAACTGGAAGAAGCCGGCCTGGCGGACCAGACCATCGTCTTTTTCTACGGCGACCACGGCTCGGGCATGCCGCGCAGCAAACGCTGGCCCTACAACTCGGGCCTGCACGTGCCCCTGATCGTTCACGTGCCGGACACGTTCCGGGACTTGGCGCCGCAGGACTACCGGCCGGGCGGCGCGTCGGCCCGCCTGGTGGCGTTTGTGGATCTGGCGCCGACGCTGCTGAGTCTGGCCGGCGTGCGGCCGCCGGAGTGGATGCAGGGGCAGGCGTTCTTGGGCCGATTCGAGGCCCCGCCGCAGAAATACTTGTTCGGGTTCCGTGGGCGGATGGACGAACGCTACGACATGGTCCGCTCGGTGCGCAACGAGCGCTACGTGTACGTCCGCAACTACATGCCGCACCTGATCTACGGCCAGTACCTGAGCTACATGTTCCAGACGCCGACCACGCAAGTCTGGAAAAGGCTGTACGACGAGGGCCGGCTGCGGCCGCCGCAGACGTTTTTCTGGGAACCGAAACCGGCAGAGGAGTTGTACGACCTGCAGGCCGATCCGGACGAAGTCCGCAATCTGGTCGGCTCGGCGGAGCACCAAGCCGTGCTGGATGAACTGCGCCGGGCGCACCGCGAACACGTGCTGGCCGTGCGCGACGTCGGCTTCCTGGCGGAGGCTGAGATGCACCGCCTCGCCGGCGAGACGCCGCCGTACGAATTGGGGCACCACCGTCAACGCTACCCGTTAGAGAAGATCCTGGACATGGCGCAACTCGCCACCACGCGAGATGCGCACGCCGTCGACGAGTTGCGGGCCGGGCTGCGGGACGCCGACAGCGGCGTGCGGTACTGGGCGGCGCAGGGTCTGCTGATTCGCGGCGCGGCGGCGGTTGCGGCGGCCCGCGACGACCTGCACGCGGCGCTGAACGACGACTCGCCGACAGTCCGCGTCCTGGCTGCCCGGGCGCTCGGCCAGTATGGCAATCCAGCGGACCTGCGGCCGGCATTGGCCGTCTTGGAGCAACTTGCGTCGCCGCAAAAGAACGGCGCCTACGCGTCGATCCTCACGCTCAACGCGATCGACTCGCTGGGCGACAAAGCCGCGCCGTTGAAGCCGCTGCTGGAGAACTTGCCCGCCCAGGACCCGTCCGCGCCGGGCCGCGCCAACGGCTACGTCTCCCGGTTGCTGGAGAAGCTCACCGGCCGCCCCGCGTCCAAACCCGCCGCCAAGCCCAAGCGCGCAAAGGCCAAGAAAGCAGCGTAGGTGCGTCACCAATCGGCGTCCCCGTTTCACCGCGACCCCGCGGGGAGCGCGGATTGGGCGAGGACGCAGGCCAATGCCCGCGCTGTCCGTGGGGGCGCGGTTGAACGGCGATTCTTGCGACTTCCGCGCCGCTTCAGGCCGCCTTGCGGAACACCAGGCAGGTGTTGCTGCCGCCGAAGCCGAACGAGTTGGACGCGACGACGCGCACGGAGGCGGGGCGGGCGCAGTGCGGGACGTGTTGCAGATCGCACTCCGGGTCCGGATCGTCCAGGTTGACCGTCGGGGGCAGGGCCTGATGGCGAATCGCGACCAGGCAGGCGAGGGCCTCGACGGCCGCCGCGCCGCTGAGCAGATGCCCCGTCATGCTCTTGGTCGAACTGACCGGCACCCGCGCGACGGCGTCGCCCAGCGCCAGTTGCAGCACGCGGGCCTCGGCCCGGTCGCCTACGGTCGTACCGGCGGCGTGCGCGTTGACGTAATCGACGTCATCGGGATTGACGCCGGCGTCGTCCAAGGCCAGGCGGACGGCCCGGCTGGCGGGCTGCGGCTCGGTGCTGGGGATGACCATGTGCGAGGCGTCGCTGGTCGCGCCGAATCCGGCAAACTCTGCGTACGCGGAGGCGCCTCGGCGGCGGGCGGCCGCTTCCCCTTCCAGGACAAAAACGCTGCCGCCCTCGCCCATCACGAACCCGTCGCGGGCGCGGTCGAAGGGACGGGACGCCAGCGTCGGCGAATCGTCGCGGCGCGACAAGGCGCGGAGATTGTAGAAGCCGCCGTACGACATGGGCGTGATCAGATCGCAACCGCCGGCCAGGCAGGCGTCCACCCAGCCGAGTTGCAGCCAGCGCCGGGCGACGCCCAGCGCGTACCCGCCGCTGGCACAGGCGGCCGCCACGGAGACGGCCGGACCGTTCAGGCCCAGCTCCCGCTGGATAAGGTGGACCACCGACAGCAGATCCTGGTCAGGCGTATAAACCCGGTTCCCGCCGGCCAGCATGTCCAGCTCCCAGATGCGCAGGTATTCCGCGCCCAAACCTAGCACGACGCCGATCCGCAGGTCGTCACGGCCGTCCGCCAGGCCGGCATCGTCCAGCGCCCGCGCCGTGCAACTCAGGGTCAGCTGTTCCAGTCGCTTGTACCGACGGAAGTCCGCTTCCGCCCAGCCCGGCGGCACCGGAATTTCGTCCACCGCGGCGATGAACTGCCGCTGGGACGGATCCTGCGGCAGCAGCTGGTGGGCCGCCACGCCCGACTTTCCGCCCAGCAGGTTTTCGGCAAACGTCGCAAAGCCGCTACCCAGCGGCGTGGCCGCGCCCACCCCGGTCATCCAAATACGCTGCGTCATGCTCAAGCTGCCTTCGTCTGCTGGAAGTCATTCGTCCGGGCCAATTCCACTCGACCGCCCCACGGCAGGCCAAGCGACCACGGCGCCGATCGTTCGCCAGGTTTTCCCGCCAGCCAGCGAGCCAGCTCGACCAAGGGCGGAACGCCGGACCGCTCGGGCGGTTCTTCTGCGGCCCCCGTCTGGCCGGCCGGATCGGCCGCTGCAGAGACCAGGCGGACCTGCCGGCCGCTGCGGTCCAACCGCGGGGGGACCGTCAGCCGCAGGGTCACTCCTTCCGGATCCTGCCCTGCCGAGTTTTGCTTTGCGTGACGAAGCATCCCCAGGGCGACGGCCAGGCAAACCGTCTCTGTCTGGGTCGATCCCAGGCCGTCAGGCACGGGTTCGGGCGACCATTGAGTGAGCACCAGCCAAAGGCCGGGCAGGTCGCTGGAATCCAGCAAGGTCATGGCGACCGTCAGCCCTTCCGCGAGGGCTTCCGGTCCGCCGCCGATTCCAAAATTCGGTCCGTGCATCGCCAGGCTGATGCTGATCGCACTGGAGACCGAGTGCAGCGAATTTTGGGGGATGATATGCGGCGAGATGGCGGCCGGTCCGCCTTGGCCGTACTTGCGAAAAGTGGCTGCGCCGCCCAACCGGCCGGGGAACCTCGGTGCGGCGACCACGCCCCAGTTGTCGAAGCACGTCTCGCGGAGCGGCCCTGCGTGCATGGCCTTCAGCACGGCAGCCAGTCCGACCACCGTCTGCTCGTCCGAGTGCCGCAGGAACCGCGGCGGGATGGGCCGGCGGACGGAGTCGCCGGGTTGCTCACGAAGCGCGGGAAGAACGTTCAGCGGAGCCGCGATCACGCCGTGCGCGGCTACGGCGCACTCGCAGGTCGCCGCGAAAGATCGAACAGACATGGGCAATCCCCTGGACGGCCAAAGGAACAAGGCGGAGATTTCGTGGTCGCACGCAAGCCGGTCGTTCAGGCCGCTTTGCGGTCGGCGCAGGAGTCCAGCTTGGCCTGCAGCAAGTCCAGCATCCGCCCGACAGTCGTGACGCCGTTCAACTCGTCGCTTTCGATCTTGATGCTCAGCCGCGTCTCGATCTTGAGAATCAGGCTGACCATGTCCAGCGAATCGAGTCTCAGGCCCGTCCGCAAATCGGTGTCGTCGCTGATCTCCGAGAACTTGTCGCCGGTTTCGTCTTCCACCAACTCCAGCAACATCTGGGACAGTTCGGTGCGATCCATCGCTCTGACTCCTAATGGTTACAGGGGACTTCGACGAGGAGATTCTGAGAAACGTTGGGGACGGGCTTGCCAGGCGCCGCCGCCGCGTGCAGGGCCGGCACGGGTCGGACGCCGTCCCGGCGGGGTGACGAAGCGAACTGCTCGGCACTCTGTTCCGCCGCGTGGGTTGCCGCCAACAAGGCTTCTTCGAAGCGCCGGCGGTAGCCTTCGATGCCGTCGCTGTCCAGGTCGGCGGGAACCAACAGCGGTTGGCCCAGGACGCCGATCACGGTGCTGAACGGGCGCGGGATCGCGAAGCGGTCCCAACTGGACGCGCGCCAGGCATGCGTAAAGCCGACGCCGACGGGGACAAGGGGCAGGCCCGAGCGCGACGCCAGCCAGACCGCGCCGCTCTTCACTTGCCGCCGCGGGCCGCTCGGCCCGTCTGGAGTAATGGCCCAGTGCGCACGTTCGCTGTCCCGCAACAACTCGAGCACGGCTTGCGTTCCGCCACGCTTCGGCGAACCTCGTACGGTGCCCAAGCCCAAATGCCGACAGATCTGGGCGATCAACTCGCCGTCGGCACTCTGGCTGATCATCACCCTGACCTTGGTCCGCATCTTGGCCGGAGCCAGCAGGGATTCGTGCCAGAAGGCATAGATGAACGCCTGCTCGTTCGGATCCGCCGGATGCCCGCGTCCATCGGCCGCAAACACGCGGGTGCGCACCGTCCGCAGCCACGCTCGCAAGAGCAGCGCGCTGGAGAAAGCCGCCAGCCGAATCAGCCAAGGATTTCGCAGCTTCACAGTCCGTACCCGCCAGGCAAGGGACATCCGATGGTCCGACAAAAACGCCGCGGAGTTATCGGAAAAAAGCGGAACAATGACAAGGCGAATCTGAAGGCTTTTCGCTCCTGACAGCAGGTCTTGGGCGACGCTAGCAGGGCCGTCACGCGGGTCTGACGCCGCAGAACGGCCTGCCCGAGCCCGTCCCCGCTGCGAGATTCCCACATCTGCGAAACGTGAACATCGCTCGACGGAGGCAAGCTCCGCCGTGGCCCATCAGCGGCACCGTGATTCCCGCCACCACGCTGCTGGCCAGCGTGGAACGGTGTTCACAACCAGCCCGCCGCCCACGCTGCGTCGTTTCCCCCGCCAAGCGGGACCGCTGTGGGGTCTCACCCCGCCGTCTCGGATCGGCTCAGGGTTCGCCGCACCTGGCCCAGGGCGGCCAGCGTGAACAGCAGCGGATACAGCCGCTCGTAATACCACAGTTTGGCAAAGTAGAACCCGATCGGCGAGGCGTCGCGGTGACGGCCTTCTGCGACCGCCTCCACCAGCCATTGCACGCCCCGCTCCAGCACGCCGCAGCGGCCGTCGCAAAGTCCTGCGGCCGCCAGTGCCTCCACGGCCAACGCCGTTTCCTCGACGCTGCTAGCGTGCCGTCCGCTGCTGGCCGCGATCCGCGCCGCGCCGCCGCCCCAACCGCCGTCGGGGTTCTGGTGCTGGCATAGCCAATTCACGGCGGCGACGGCCGGCGGCGCCTGTTGCGTCTGCCAATCCCGGTACGCCAACAGCACCTTGGCCGTTCCGTACACCGGGTTCTCTTCTTCCGGATGGTCCTGGTTGCCGAACCACAGGGGAACCCAACTGCCGTCGCGGCGCTGCTGGCGGGCCAAATACCGAAAGCCGGCCTGCACCGCTTGCACGCTCCGCCGACTCGCCGCCACGTGCTGCCAAGCGTTGATCGCCCGCAGCGCGTGCGCGGTCAAATCCGCTCCGCTGCGGTCAAAGGGCAGTTTGCCCCAGCCGCGGCAGAAGGTGGGCCAGCCGCCGTCTCGATTCTGCAGACCGACCAGCCAGGCAATCCCCGCCGCCGCCGCTTGGTCGATCCGCGCCCGGTCGGCGGCGGGGCACCCAGACGCGTCGCGCCAGGCCGCCAGCGCCAGCAGCGCGCCCGGCGTGTCGTCGGCGTCCGGCACGGCGCCGCTCAAATCAGTCCAGCCCCATCCGCCCGGCGCCGCTCCCGTGAACGGATGAAATTGCCGGTGTTGGCAGGACAGCAACCAGTCCCAACAGCCCAAGGCCGCCACGTCCTCGCCCGCACTGGCCAAAGCGTTGATCGCCAGCGTGGTGGTCCAGGTCGCCAGATTCGTATCGATCGGCCAACTGCCGTCCGGACGGACGGAGTCCAGCAGGAAAGCGACGCCCTGCTGCACGACCGGATGCTCGGCACGGCCCGAGGCTGCCAGGCTCATCACCACGAAACTGGTCAACGGCGCGGCCTCCAGATAGCCGCCGCTGGCCGGTTGCATGCGGTGCAGCACGCGGAGACTGGGCGCCATCGCCACGTGCCGCAGGAGTCTTGTCCACGGCCAGGCGGACGGCAAATGGCGGTGGCGAGCCTGGCCGATCGCCACCAGCGCCGGAATTGCATAGCTGACCACCGGCAAGCGGACGAAGCGGTAGAAACGCTGCGGCAAGCAGGCCAGCTCAAAGGGCAGCGGCGGCACCTTGGACCACGGCACCAGCTCGGCCAACGCACAGTTCGTCAGGATCGGCACAGCGAACGTCCGATCCCGGCCGTACCGCGCTCGCAGGCCGTCCAGGCCGCCTTGGGCATCCAGGTAACGCTGGCCGGCCGCCATCGCTGCGGACCGTTCTTCCGCCTGGCCCGCCAGTTGGATCGCCGCACGCACCAACATCGTCGTGGCGATGTTCGAATCGCTGCGGTCGGTGTCGCCCCAGCCGCCGTCCGCGTTCTGGTGCCCGGCCAGCCAAGCGACCCCGCGAGCGATCACCGCCGCGAATCGGTCGTGCGGCGGCGAATGCCGTTGGACGAGCGCCAGCGCGCTGACCGCCGTCGCCGTCGACAGCGCCGAGGTCGATAACTGACCAACCCAATGTCCCGCCGGGAGTCGCTCCGCGAGCAGCTGAGCGCGGACTCGTTCATAAGCGGCGTCCAGGCGTGCCGGATCGATCATGCGAATTCCCAGGTCCTGCGACTACGACTGAGAGAATGCTCCACGCGGCCTCGCGGCGCTACGATCCTACCCGCTGCGTCACCGCTCGTGAAGGGGCGCGGGTGCGAACTCGAACCCCAGGGAATTGACACCCGCGCCGCGTCGCGGTACGACTGGGCATGGAACTACCGGTTCACTCATTGACGGAGACGCTCCGATGACGGTTCATCAACTGGCCGCCCTCTTCCTTTCGCTGGGTGCGCTGGCCGTGGCCTCGGCGGCCAGCGGCCAACAAGCCGCAGACCCTTACGCGGAAGCCCTCGGCTACCAAACCGGTCAACCCCGCACGGCGTTGGCGGCGATCGAGGCGGAGCTTCGCGCGGCTAGTCCCGCCCAGTTGCCGGAGTTGGAGGACAAGCTGCTGAAGATCCTGCAGTCCTCCCAAGCCAGCACGGACGCCAAGGCCTGGGTCTGCCGGCAGCTTCGGCACATGGGATCGGAGAAATCGGCCGCCGCGCTCGCGGGACTGCTCGCCGAGGGACAACTGGAAACCATCGCCCGTTGGGCGCTGCAGAGCATTCCCGGCGAGCAGGTGGACGCGGCGCTGCGCGCGGCGCTGGACGCCGTGCCCACCGACCTCAAGGCCGGCGTGCTACAGACCATCGGCGCGCGCCGCGACCGTCACGCCGTGGCCGTCGTCGCGCGGCTGGCCGGCGACCCGAATCCGGCCGTGGCCGAAGCGGCCCTGTACGCCCTGGGCCAGATCGGCGGCGCCGACGCGCTGGCGGCGATCCAGACGGCGACGGTCCCGCCCGGCTTGCAGCAATACCGTCAGCACGCTGTCCTGCGGTGCGCCGAACGACTGGCCGACGACGGGCAAGCGGCCGAATCCGCCAAGCTTTACCGCCGGGTGTTCGGCGACGCGGACGACGACGCGGTCATCAGGACGGCCGCCCTGCGCGGGGTCCTGCTGGCCGAAAAGGCGCAGGCCGCCGACTTCGCCATCGCGGCTCTGCAGGACGGCGACGCGGGTCTGCGGATGTCGGCTGCCAAGCTGGTGTGCGAAGGAGGCTGCCCGAAGCTGATCGGCGCCGTGTTTGCCAGTCTCCCGACGCTGCCCGCCGCGACTCAGGCCGCCCTGTTGGAACTGGTCAACGATCCGACAGCCCTGCCGGCCGTGACGGAAGCGGCAAGACGCGGCGACGAGGCCGTGCGCGCGGCGGCGCTGGGCGCGTTGGGCCGCGTGGGCGATGCGGCCAGCGTCGCCTTGTTGCTGGAAACCGCTACCGGCGACCGCGGCGCACCGCAGGCGGCCGCAAGGCAAAGTCTGGCGCGGGTGCGGGGCGCCGAAGTGGATGCCACGCTGGCCGCAGCCGCGCAGGCTGGTGAATTGCGGCAAAGGACGGAGGCGATTCGCGCGTTGGCCGCACGCAGCGTCCTGTCCGCGACTCCCGTGCTGCTGAAGCTTGCCGAGGACGCCGACGAAGCGATCCGGATCGAGGCCTGGCGCGCCTTGGGCGATTTGGCCTCTGCCCAGACCCTGCCGGCGCTGGTCAAGCTGCTGGCGGCGGCCCCCTCGGCGGGCCAGCGGCAGGCGGCCGAGCAGGCCCTGATCGCCGTGTGTCAGCGGGCCCCAGACCCTGACTCGGCAGCCGCGAGCGTGTCGGCCGGCCTGCCGGGAGCCATCGCGGACGTCCGCGGTCCGTTGCTCCGCGTCCTGGCCCGCGTCCCGTCCGATCGCTCGCTGGAGGTCCTGCGAGCCGCGGCCCAGGACGCCGATCCCGCCGTCCGCGACACGGCGATCCGCGGCCTGGCCGACTGGCCCGACGCCCGAGCCATCGCCGACTTGCCGCAGATTGCCCGCACGGCGGAAAGCCTGCCGCACAAGGTGCTGGCCCTGCGCGGGCTGATCCGCATGGCGGGACTGCCCGGCGGCCGAGCCCCGGCGGAAACGGCCGCCTTGCTGGGCGAAGCGCTGACGCTGGCCCCGCGGCCCGAAGAGAAGAAAGCGGCGCTGGCCGCACTGGGAGACGTCGCCCATCCTGCGGCCTTGGAACTGGCCGGCAGCTGCCTGACGGACAAAGACCTGGAAGTCGAGGCGGCGGTGGCGGTCGTCAAGATCGCCAAGAGGGTCCAAAGCGGCCATCCCGACCGGGCCAAGGCGGCGGTCCAGAGAATTCTTGAGCTTGCCACCAAGCCCGCCGCGCGCCAAGTGGCCGAAAGCGCCTGGTTCGTGATCGGCTCGTTGCTGAACGTCGCCCCGCAAGGCAAGGCCAGCAGTCCCGACGACGTGGAAAAGGACGGCGCCGCCAGCGGCGATCAGGCCGCGATCGACGGCAACCCGGCAACGTACTGGGACGAAGCCGACGGCAATCGCCTGTACCGGCTGGTCGTCACCCTGCCGCAGCCCGAACGGATCGCCGCGATCAGCGTCATGGGCTACGAGCAGCACCGCTTCGCGCCGCGGGACTTCGAGATCATCTGCGACGGCAAGACCGTCCAGAAGATCGAAAGCGCCCAGTACGAGGACAATGTGCTGGTCGTCAAGCTGGACCCGGTGACTTGCACCACGATCGAATTGAAGATCACCGGCTGTTACGGAGGCTCGCCCGCCATCCGGGAGTTGGGGATCTATCGACCTCAGTAGGACACGTTCGCCGACCTGTTGCTTCGCCACCACGCTGCTCGCCAGCGTGGGGCGATGTTCAGAACCAGCCGGCCGCGTCCAACCGGTCGCCGTCTTCCACCGGTCACGGTTCTGGTCTTGAACATCGCTCGACGGAGGCAAGCTCCGCCGTGGCGGGGCTCGCCGTTGGCCGAGACCCCGCCGCTTTTGTCCAGCGTGTGCTCCTCCTGGACAAACCCTTCTGGTTCCTTGCACCAAACGGTTTTTTGTACGCCTGACCCCTGATCCGGAAGCCGTTGCATCTCAACCTGAACGTCCAGCGTTCCCCATACCGTTTGGTGCTTGTTCCAGAATCGTTTTGGTCGCCTACTTGCCCATCTTGCGGAAGTTCTGGATTGCGCGGCGCACGTCGTCCAGGGCCTGCTGTCCGGCGCGGCCTTCCTCCTCGATGATGTACCGCTTCGTGCCGCCGATCGTCTCGCAGATCTCAAAAACTTCCTTCCAATTGACCGCGCCTTCGCCGAACACGGCCCCCGGCTTGCCGCCGTGGTCCTTGATATGGATGCTGACCGAGCGGCCGGGGAACTTCTTGAGCATAGCGACCGGATCGCCGCCGCCGCCCAGGCAGTTGCCGATATCGAGTTGCAGCAGGACGTCGGGGTTGGTGTTTTCGCCGAACAGTTCCCAAGCCGTGCGGCCATCCACTTTGGCAAAGTCACCGCCGTGGCAGTGATAGCCGATCTTCATCCCGTGCGGAGCCAATTTCTTTGACAGGTCGTTGAATTGTTTGCCCGTCTCGATGATCGCCTGCAGCGAAGCCAGGCTCTTGTGGGGAAGCGAGGCGATGATCAGGTACGGCGTCCCGATCACCTTGTGGATGTCGACCGTTTTCTGAAACGCCTCGCCCTGCAGGGCCGGCAAGCCCATGTGCATTCCGCAACTCTTCAGGCCGTTGTCGTCCAGCAGCTTGCGCCACGCGGCGGCATCGTAACCGTAGTAGCTGTGCGCCAGTTCGACGGCGTCGTAGCCCATCTTGGCAACGGCCTGCAGCACCCTCGGCAGCTCTTTTTCGCACAGCTGCCGGACGGACCAGAGTTCCAGTCCGAGCGGGATTTTCTTTGCCGGAGCGGCGACGGCAGTCGGCGTCAGGCGGGTTCCCAAAATCGAGGCGGCGGCCGCGCCGGCACTCAACTGCAACATTTGTCTTCGCGAGAGGTTCATGTGTTTCTCCTGGTGTTCAGTCAAGGTAGGAAACAAAGTGATTGCTCGAACCGAGCCGACACGGGCCGGCCAAGCCCGGCGGGTTTCGACAGCCGGGCTTGGCAAACGACTTGCCGACGGGCGTCACCCTGCCGGCCGTGCGGCGGTTCAGATGGTCCAGCCCTTGCGGTACTCGCGCTTGACCAGCGCGTTGACTTCGGGCACATTCGTACACTTCATGTTGGCCGAGTCCCACTCGACTTTCCTGCCGACGCCGGCGCGGATGGCCAAGCAGCCCAGCAGCACCATTTCGGTGAGCGGTCCGCCGTAGGAGAAGTCGGAGCAGGCCAGATAGCCCTCCTTGCAGGCATTCAGGAAGTCCTGCTGATGCGGCCCTTTGACGCGGGGCAGCGTCTTGGGCGGCGACCGGAAGGCCCGGTGCGCCGCTTCCGGGATCATCCGCGGGCTGCCGCCGTAGTCGCCGCAGGCGATGATTCCCTTGTCGCCCACGAACACAGTGCCGCCGGCCTTCAGGTCCCGGCCGTACTTCTTTTCCAGTTCCAGCACGATCGGCGGGCGGTTTTGGATCCGCAGCGGATTGCCCTCGTCGTCGGTCTTGGTGGGGTCGGTCTTGTCGTAGTAGCCGTCGTACCAATGGACCTTGACCGGCGGCTGGTTGCCTCGTGCCGGGTAATTCCAGCGGATGACGTTGCGCAACGGGAACCGTTCCTCGCTGCCGCCTTCCTGCACGAGCGCTTCGACGCTGGTGGGCTGCGACTCGCCCAACTTCAAAGCCCAGAACGGGCCGTCCAGGTTATGGCAGCCCCAATCGCCCAGCGAGCCGTCGCCAAAGTCCCACCAGCTGCGCCACAGCAACGGGTGCAGTTCGTCGTGATAGTCGCGATAAGGCATGGGGCCGATCCACTCTTCCCAGTGCAGTCCGGCCGGCACCGGCTTGGTCGGCAAACGCCCGCCGACGCCGCCGCGGCCGGAGCGGGCCCAGCTGTACGTCTCCAACACGTTGCCCACGGCGCCCGCCCAGATGTACTCGATCAGCCGCCGGATGCCCTCGCCGCTGTGCCCCTGCTGGCCCAGTTGCGTGACCACCTTGTACTTCTTGGCCGCCGCCGCCATCAAGCGGACTTCCTCGATCGTATGCGCCAAGGGCTTCTCGACGTACACGTGCTTGCCCAGCGACATGGCGATCATCGAAGTCAGGAAGTGATGGTGGTCCGGCGCGGCGACGAAGACGACGTCGATTTCCTTGTGGATCTCATCGAACATCTTGCGGTAGTCGTGGAACACTTTCAGCTTCGCAGGATTCACGTCGGGAGCGTATTCCTTGAGCCAGTTGTTCGTCGTGGCCAGGTGGTTTTCGTCGACGTCGACCAGAGCCACCAGGTTTTCGGTCACCGCGGCGCTGAGGCTGGCCAGACCCTGATTCGCACAGCCGATGACGACTGCGTTCAGCTTCGAGTTCGGCGCGCGTTGGCCCAGCAGGTTGGGCGGGGCGAACACCTGGGAAGCCAAGCCCAGGCCGGCGGCGGCCGCCGTGCCTCGCAGAAACGTCCGACGTGTACACCGTTGCGTCATAACGCGTCTCCTTTCGTGAGGGAAGCATCGTGAGGTGGGAGTTTTTCCGTGTGCCTGCTCGGACGCTTCAGCGTGCCAGCAGCGCGGCTGTCTTCAAAAAGTCGCGCTTCTTCCCGACGCAGAACCTGGCCCGAGTCGCTATCATGATACCAGCTTTCCGGCCAAATGCGGTAGGGTGGACGCCGTTTCGCAGAAGAAATCTGGTTCCTCCAGGAGGGAAGGACGCTGGACAAAAGCGATGAGGTCCCGCCACGGCGGAGCTTGCCTCCGTCGGGCGATGTTCAAGACCAGAACCGCGGCCGGTGGAAACTGCGGAGCGCCTCGGCTTGGCACCCATTTCCGCCGAAACGGGGAGTTATTTCGGCCTCCGTTGCGACAGGGCTGGCAAGATCGGCAGGTTGCCATTTCGCTCCGTCCGGGCGTGCCGATCGATGCAAGCCACTCAGCGTTTGTTATCATAACGCCACCGGGAGAAAGCTCATGCGATTCATCGTCAGGGTGATTCTTGGCTTCGTCACGATCTTGATGGCCGCCGGCGCCGGGGCGCAGGAGCCTGCGGACGGATTGCCGCGGGAGGGGCTGGTGGCGTGCTGGACGTTCGACGACATCCGTGGAGCGCGCGTCGGAGACGGCTCGGGACACGGCCACGAAGCCACCGTCTTGGGCCAGTTCGAGTTGGCTTCCGGCGTCCGCGGACACTCGTTGCGACTGGACGGGTCGGCCAGCTACGCCGCCGTGCCGGATGCGGGCGACTTCGACTTCTCCGCCGCTACTTTTTCCATCACGGCCTGGGCGAATGTGTACGCCCTGAACCGCGGCCAGCAGATGATCGTGGCCAAGAACGTCTACTCGGCTAACCAACGCGAGTGGGGTCTGATGGTGGACCACGACAACCAGTTCCGGTTCTACTTGCAGCATGGCGACTGGCGCACGCTGGGGTCGAAGTGCGTGCCGAAGCCGGGCCGCTGGCACCACGTGGCGGTGACCGTGGACGCCGGCAACGCGCGGCTGTACGTCGACGGGCGCCTGGAGGGCAAAGCTAGGCTGGGGCCAACGGTCCCCCACACGGCCGCGCCGTTGACCATCGGCGGAGTCAACGACGGGGGCCGGTTGAGACAGATGTGGCAGGGCGCGCTGGACGACGTGTGCCTGTACGGCCGCGCGCTGAGCCAGGACCAGATCCGGGCGGTGGCCAAGCGGGAAACCACGCCCCACGAAGTTCCCCAGACGCCGGAACCGTACGTGCTGTGGACAGACGGCCTGCTGCCCGCCAGCGCGGAGATCCCCGTGCTGGAAGGCGTCCGGTTCAGCGTCATTAAACCGCATGAGCCGCAGCGAGACGGCGGCAACTGGTTGCTCGGCGTCGCCCTGGCCTGGCACGAGGGCAAGCTGTACGCGTCCTACGGATTCAACACGGGCGCCGAGAACACGGCCAGCGAGCAAGCCCATGTCCGGGTCAGCGAAGACGGCGGAAGGACTTGGGGAGGAATCGTCACCATCGATGCCGGCGAGGGCAATCGGGGCGTCAGTCACGGCGTGTTCCTTTCGCATCGAGACAAGTTGTGGGCGTTCCACGGTGCGTTCTACGACGATTTCCAGCGCACGCACACGCGCGCCTACGTGCTGGACGAGGCCACGGGCCAGTGGCGGCCCAAGGGCGTGGTGATCGAGGAGGGCTTCTGGCCCATGCAAGAACCGCTGAAGATGCAGGACGGCAATTGGATCATGGCCGGGGCGCGGGTCAGCTTTGGCTACCGCCATCTCGCGGGGCACCTGCCCGCCGTCGCCATCAGTCACGGCGAGGACTTCACCCGCTGGGACCTGGTGGTGATCCCCAGTCACGCCAGCGTTCCGGCCAACTCGATCTGGGGCGAGTCCACGGTGCTGGTGGATGAAACGCGGATCACCAACGTATCGCGCTGGGGTCGCCCCCTGGCGCTCGCCTCCCACAGCACCGACTCCGGCCGCACCTGGGCGCCGGCCGTCGCCACCAATTTGCCGATGGCGGCCAGCAAACCCTACTGCGGAACACTCAGCACCGGGCAGAACTATCTGATCGGCACCACGACCGCCGACAGCGGCAACCGCCGTTCGCCGTTGACCATCGCCGTCAGCCGGCCGGGCCAGAAGGCCTTCTCTCGCGTGTTTGTGATTCGTCACGCCGTGTTCCCCGCCGGGCCGGGACCGTCGCGCGTTGACGCCTCGTTGTGCTATCCGTACGCAGTCGAGCACGACGGGCAGTTGTACGTCGGGTACGCCGTCAAGAACTATCGGACCGCCGAATTGGCCGTGATTCCTCTGGAGCAGCTCCGCTGAGCGAACGTTCCCCGGCGTGAGGCGAAACAAAAAGACGGCTCCGGACAACTTTTTTCTCCCAGGTGCGATGATGAAGCGAATCCTCCAAGTGCTGCTGGCCGTGGGGCCGGGGATCTTTGCCATCGGCTATACGGTGGGCACGGGCAGTGTAACGGCGATGGCCAAGGCAGGCAGCCAGTTCGGGATGCAACTGCTCTGGGTGCTGGCCCTGAGCTGTCTGTTCTCGTGGGTCATGATGGAGGCGGCCGGCCGGTTCGTGCTGGTGACCGGCGACACGGCGGTACACGGCTGTCGGAGACATCTGCCGGGCGGGAGATGGCTGGCGATCCTGATGGTGATCGGCGTGGTCACCGGGCAGTGGTGTTGCCTGTCGGGCCTGGTGGGGCTTTCGTCCGCGGCCCTCTACGAGAGTCTGCGCCTGTTCCTTCCGTCGCTGACGGAAAACGCCTACTGGCCCGTGTTGGCGATTGCCGTGACGATCATGGGCCTGATGTACGTCATGCTCTGGCACGGCGGATATTCGTTTTTCGAGAAGGTGTTGATCTTCTTCGTCACGATCCTGGGCATCTCGTTTATTGTCTCCATGTTCGTTGTGCTGCCGCCGGTGGGGCAAGTGGCGCGCGGCTTCGTGCCCAGCATCCCCGCGGTCCCCGGCGCGCATCTGATGGTGGCCGCGTTTGTGGGCACGACGATGGCCGCGCCGACGTTTGTAGTTCGTCCGCTGTTGCTGAAGGCGAAAGGCTGGACGCGTGACAACCTCCGGCAGCAGTCGGTGGACGCCTTGACCGGGGCGGCGCTGATGTTTGTTGTCAGCGGAGCGGTCATGGCCTGCGCGGCCGGCGCGTTGTTCCGTCGAGGACTGGAAATCAACCAGGTGCTGGACATGGTCCACACCCTCACGCCGGTGGCGGGAAGGTATGCGGTGGCCCTGTTTCTGGTGGGAACCTTGAGCGCCGGGCTGTCGTCGGTGTTCCCGATCTGCATGGTCGCGCCGCTGTTGATCAGCGACTATCGGCGCGGCGAGTTTGACAGCCGCTCGACGCTGTTCCGCGTCCTGTGCGGCCTCGCGTGCGTGCTGGGACTGGCGGTCCCGGTCTTCGGCGCCAACCCGATTGCGGCGCAGATTGCCACGCAGGTTTCACAGGTCTTCGTCCTGCCGCTGGTGATCGGCGTCTTTTTCGCGCTGCTCAACCACCGCACGCTGATGGGCTCGCAGCGGGCCGGCTGGTTTCTCAACACGGGCATGACCGTTGCCTTCGCCTTTTCGCTGGTCATGTCGTTCGTCGCCGTGAAAGGCCTGATCGGGTTCTTCCGGTGAGCCGGACGTGGAGGTTGACAGGAAGCCGGAAGGCCAGCAGAATGGCGACGAGAAAACGGCCCTGGATTTGCCCGACGAGTTGGGGCACGAGATCAAGGGCTTCGTGCGGTGAACGAGGGCAGAAAGCTCAAGGACGTTGTCGCCGACCTGATCCGAAGGGGATTGGGCCTGGACGACACGGCCCGTGCGCTGTCGCCTCGGAAAAACCCCAGCGACGTGCCGCTGTTCCCCATCGACGCGGACGCGCCAGCCAGTCGCATGACTGTCGGCGAGGTCATCGCCGTGGAGCAGCAATCCCTGCTCGGTGAGGAGACCTAGGATGATCGCCGAATGTGTGTTGGCTCTGGTTTCATGTTTGCCTGCCGCCGCGCCGTACCAGTTGCGTTGCGAGGGACTGACCGACCCGTTGGGCATCGACCGGGCGCAGCCGCGGCTTTCCTGGGCGATTCCGGCTGGAAGCCGAGGGCTGGCGCAGGCGGCGCGCCAAGTGCTCGTGGCCGACGCGCCCGACGCGCTGGGGGCCGACCGGGGGACGCTTTGGGATTCGGGCCGGATCGAAGCGAACCAGTCGCAGTGGGTGCCGTACGCCGGCAATCCGTTGGCCAAGGGATCGCGCTGCTGGTGGAAGGTCCGCGTGTGGGACCAGACCGGCGCGTCGTCGCCGTGGAGCGAACCGGCGATGTTCACCGTGGGACCGCTCTCGGCCGCCGAGTGGCGTGGCCAATGGATCGGCGCGGACTGGATGAAGAACAACGAGGGGCCGCTGCCCTGGCTGCGCAAGACCGTGACGCTGGAGCAGGTTCCGGCCACGGCGACGGCCTACGTCTGCGCCTTGGGTTATTACGAACTGTACGTGAACGGCCAAAAAATCGGCGACGACGTGCTCAGTCCGGCCGTCTCCGACTACGGCAAACGCGGGCTGTACCGGACGCACGATGTCAAGCGGTCTCTGGTCAAGGGCCAGAATTGCATCGGCCTGTGGCTGGGACGGGGTTGGTCGTTGGGCGTGCTGAAGAACGCGGGCAGCGTCGGGCCGATGGTCAAGGCGGAGCTGGACCTGACGTTCGACGGGGCCGCCCCGCTGAGCCTCGCCACCGACGCCACGTGGAAGGCGCGGCCCAGCCACCTCACGCCGCTGGGCAAAGGCACCAGCGGCAGCTACGGCGGGGAACGGGTCGAAGCGGAGAAGGAGATCGCCAACTGGAGTGCGGCCGATTACGACGACTCGTCCTGGCAGGCCGCCACGGTCCATCATCCGCCGACGCCGATCATCGCCGCGCAGATGATGGAGCCGAACCGGCGACTGGACGAGATCCGCCTGGCGTCGGTGCAGCCTCTGGACGGCGGATTTCTGCTCGACATGGGCCGCAACTACACCGGCTGGTTCGAACTGGCCCTGCCCGACGACGTGCCGCGCGGAACGAAGATCAGCCTGGAGTTTGCGGACAAGCGGTTCCCCGACGGCCGGTTCCAGGTTTACGGCCAGCGGAGCGAATACGTGGCGCGGGGCGGCGGGGGCGAGCGATTTCGCAACCGGTTCAACTATGCGGCGTTCCGGTACGCGATCGTCAAGGGCCTGCCGCGAGCGCCGCAGCCGGACGAGGTCCGGGGCTGGCTGGTCACCACGGACTACGAGCAAGGGGCGACCTTCTCCTGTGACAATCCGCTGCTCAACCAGATCCACGAAATGATGTGCTGGACCTATCAGTGTCTCAGCCTGGGCGGCTACACGGTCGACTGCCCGCACCGCGAGCGGCTGGGCTACGGCGGCGACTCGGGGACCTCGATGGAAATGGGGATGCTCAACTTCCGCACCGGGCCGTTCTACGCCAAGTGGGCCGCCGACTGGCGCGACGCCCAGAACGAGGCGGGCGACGTGCCCTATACCGCACCCTACTCGCAGGACGCCGGCGGCGGGCCGGCCTGGAGCGGCTTTTGCATCACCATGCCCTGGCAGATCTACGTCACGTACGGCGACCGGCGGCCGTTGGAACAGGGCTGGCCGGTCATGAAAAAATGGCTGGCGTTCATCGACACCAAGATGGGCGACGGCCTGCTGCAGCCGTACGTGGGCATCGGCTGCGCGGGCTCGCCGATCTGGAACTTCCTGGGCGACTGGGTGCCGCCGGGAAGGAAGCAGGGCAAGGACCGCGTCGACGACCGTTCTACCTTGTTCTTCAACAACTGCTATCTGGTGTACTGCCTGCAACTGGCCAGCAAGATCGGCCGGGTCGTGGGCGACAACGCGCAAGCCGACGTCTTCGCGACGCGGGCCAAGGAACTCGCCGCACGGCTCCATGCACGGTTCCTGAATCCCGACGGCGCGACGTATGTCAACGGCGAGCAGACGTACCTGGTCATGCCGCTGCTGTTCGGCATCACGCCGCCGGACGCGGCGCCGCGGGTCCTGGCCGCGCTGGAACACGACATCAAGGTCACACGCCAAGGCCACTTGAACACCGGCATGCACGGCAACTATTTCATGGCCAAGTACCTCATCGACCAGCGGCGCAACGACCTGCTGGCGCTGATGCACACGCAGGAGGACTTCCCCAGCTTCTGTTACATGATCCGCAACGGCGCCACGACCATCTGGGAAGAGTGGGACGGGGACAACTCGCAGATCCACAACACGATGATCTCGGTGGGGCTGTGGTTCATCGAAGGGCTGGGAGGCATTCGTTACGACGAGCGGGCCCCCGGCTTCCAGCATTTCTTCGCCGCCCCCGGCGTCGAAAGCGGACTGAAGCGAGTCGAGGCTTCCTTGACGACCGGCTACGGCAGGATCGCCAGTTCGTGGCGCGTCGAGGGCCACACGCTGAGCTGGGACTTGACGGTGCCGCCGAACACGACCGCGACGGTCGTCCTCCCGGCGCAGGGGCTTGATGCCGTCCGCGAAAGCGGGCAACCCGTGGAGCGTCAAGCCGGCATCGTCCCAGGGACCTTCGAAAAGGGCCTGTTTCGCGCCGAAGTCGCTTCCGGAACCTACCGCTTCACGAGCCGGCTGCCGTGAACGCGGGCGCGCTGCGCCCTGCAGCCCGTTCCGGAAGTCGCGGGGGCGCTCGCGAAGGCCATCGTGTGCGAGTCGGCTCGTCGGGGTATTTCACGCCACGACGCATGGCCTCCGCCTCGGCAGCTTGGCCGGCGGGTCCGCCAACCAGCCGCTTCCGGACGATTCCTGTGGAACGCCACTGGTCGAGGCTCGCGCGACCGAGCTGCAAGCACTTTTCGGGGCTGAGACTGTCCCGCGGCAACGACACGCGCGCGGCGGGATGATACAATCGTCGCCTTGGCGAGCCTGGATCGTTCGCCTCGTTCGAGAGACAACGGCGCGGAATCACCCCGGCGACCGGTTGCGGATCGGCCGCAAGACCGGCGGCTGGCGTCTTGCCGCTGGCCTGTCATCGGACAGTTTTTTGTGGAGCGATGCGCTCCGGGTTCGTTCAGGGAGCACACAATCCAAGCAGGGGAGAATCTGAGTATGCGAATTGTTTTGATTGCCGTCGCCATCACGGCTGGCTCGTTCGTTGGTCCATCCCGGACGTGGTCCCTGGACGAAAGTCCGGCACGGGAAGGAGAGTGGGGATTTCGCCCTGCGGAGGGATCGGTCAGCGATGTGAATCCTCCGAGCTTCTGCTGGAGGCCCGACAAGAGCGTGGCAGCCTGGGAACTGGAGTGCCTTCCGGAATCGGGCGGCCCGTCGGCGGCTTATCGGGCCGCTGCGGTCGAGTTCAACGTCCACTGTCCCGACCGGACGTTGCCTGCCGGGAAGTACACCTGGCGCTATCGGGGCGTCGACAAGCAGGGCCAGAAGACCGACTGGAGCCGGAACCGCGTCTTTTCGATTGCGGAGAACGCCGTGGCCATGCCGCTGCCAGGCCGGGACGAGCTACTGGCCCGGATTCCCCGTTCGCATCCGCGGCTGTTTATTCGGCCGGAAGACCTGCCCCGGCTGCGCAAACTGACCCAAGGCGAACTCAACGACCGCTACAAACGGTTGACGGCCCGGTGCGAACAACTGCTGCGCAATCCGCCGCCGACCGCCGAGCCGCCGAAGTATCCCGAGGGAACGGAGCGTTTGAGCGAATCGTGGCGCAAGACTTGGTGGGGAAACCGGACCTACACGATCGCCGCCCTGGACGGGGCCGCCACCTTGGCCTTCACGCACCAGTTGGGCGGCAAGCAGGAGTACGGGCAGTTGGCCAAACGCATCCTGCTGGATTGCGCCCGCTGGGACCCGAAGGGCGCGACCGGCTACCGGTACAACGACGAAGCCGGGATGCCGTACGCCTATCACTTCTCCCGCACCTACACCTTGGTGCATGATTTGCTTGCGCCCGACGAACGGCAGGCGTGCCGCGACGTCATGCGCGTCCGCGGCGAGGAGATGTATCGGCATTTGTGTCCGCGGCACTTGTGGCAGCCCTATGCGAGCCACAGCAATCGGGCCTGGCACTTCTTGGGCGAGGTGGGCATCGCCTTTCTCGGCGAAATCGAGGGGGCCGACGATTGGGTCTGGTTCGCCATGAACGTGTTTCAAAACGTCTACCCGGTGTGGTCGGACGACGACGGCGGCTGGCACGAGGGGGCGAGCTACTGGTCCAGTTACCTGAGCCGCTTTACGTGGTGGGCCGATGTCATGCGGGCCGCGATGGGCATCGACGCTTACCGCAAGCCGTTCTTCTCCCGCGTGGGCTTCTATCCGATGTACCTGATGCCGCCGGGCAAAGTGGGCGGGGGCTTCGGCGATCTGACGGCCCGCCGGCGCGCCGCCGACAACGTTCCGCTGGTCAGCGTGCTGGCGGCCCAGGCGGGCAATCCGTATTGGCAATGGTACGTCGAACAGCTGGGCGGACCGGCGGAACCTGCCGGTTACGTGGATTTCGTGCGCGGAACGCTTCCCCGAGTCGAGCCGAAATCGCCCGACGGCTTGCCCGCGTCGCGACTGTTTCGCGGCACGGGACAAGCTTACTTGAACACCACGCTCCAAGACGCCGCCGAGGGCGTGCAGGTGGTCTTCAAATCAAGTCCCTTCGGCACCCAATCGCACGGCTACGAGGCCAACAACTCGTTCCTGCTGTGGGCCTACGGCCAGCGGCTGTTGATCCGCAGCGGCTACCGCGACATCTACGGCAGCGATCATCATCGGAACTGGATGTGGAGCACCCGCTCCGTCAACAACATCACCGTCGGAGGCCAAGGCCAGGGGCGGCGCACCGCCGCCGCGCGAGGCGCCGTCACGGCGTTCGCGACGACGCCGGAGATCGACCTGGTCGTGGGCCAGGCGGGCGACGCCTACGTCGGCGAGAAAACCGCCGCCAACCCCGCCGGCAAGCCGCTGGAACGCTTCACGCGGGCGATCGTGTTCGTCAAACCGGAATTGGTGATCGTGTACGACCGGCTGATCGCCCGCGAGCCCGCCAGGTTCGAGTACTGGCTGCACGCGCTCAACGAGATGCAGGTCAACGGCCAGCACGACATTCTGGTGCGCGCCGGCGACGTGCGGTGCCAGATCGACTTCCTGGCCCCCGACGGATTGACGTTCGCGCAGACCGACCAATACGATCCCAATCCCCGGCCGCGGATCACGCTGCGGGAATGGCACCTCACCGCCACCACGCCGCGGGACGCCAAGGCGGTGCAGTTCGTCACGCTCCTCCGCCCCCACCGCGCCGGCCACGAATGCCCGCGAGACGTCGCGCTCGAACAACGCGACGGCGGATACATCCTCCGCGCCCGCGTGCCCGACGGCCAGGTGCTCGCGCTACTGCCGCTTGACGAACAGGCCCAACTCGCCGCCGACGGTTTCGCGACGACCGGCAAGCTCGCCGTGCAACGCCGCCTGCCGAACGGCAGGAGCGTCGAACTCATCGAACCGCTGCGCCAGGGAGACGGGCAAGGGGTCGTCGTTCCGCCAGCGACGGTCCGATGACACAAAGGAGGAGAGGGAAGCAGAAAGCACAAGGAAGGGGGCACACGGGGAAGAAAGAAACGTCGGCAAGCGGCGAGCACGCCGGCACCCATGCGCGTGCTTCACCCTCCACCGCAGACGCTCCGCGACCACGTGGCCCAAGGCCCGCCCGCGGCGCCGGATCCGGCGAGGAGTGGCTGCAGCGGATGCGTCCCGCGCGACGCTGTCGGGCAGTTCCGCGCGTCGCCCATCCGCACGCCGTTCGTCTGGTACACGGCCCGGCCCAATCCGTTATACTGAACGAGACCACGGCGGACATCCCCAAGCGGCCTTGTTTCACCACGCCTCCCGGCAAGGCCCTCCGCAAGGTGTCGCTGGTGAGGTGCGCGGCGCAGGCGCCGAGGGATGCCTTGTGGCACACGTTTCCTTCCCGACCATCAACAGACCTCGTTCAACAGGAGTTCACGCCATGACAGACAGAGTTACACGACGTCGATTCATTCAGACTACCGCGGCCGGTTCCGCAGCCTTAGCCGGGCTGAGCGCGGGTCAGGCCCCGACGGTGTTCGCTGCCGAGGCGGACAAGCCGGCGCTGCTCGGAGGCAAGCCGGCACATCAGGGCGGCTGGCCCAAATGGCCCCGGTGGGATGAGGCCTGGGAGCCGGAGATCGTCCAGGTGCTGCGCAGCGGGCAGTGGTGCGGCTACGGCGGCAGCGGCAAGGTGGGAGAGTTCGAGGCCGCCTACGCGAAAGTGCTCGGCGCCAAACGCTGCGTGACGACCTCCAACGGCACCAACGCCCTGATCACCGCGCTGCACGTGATGGGCGTCGACGCGGGCGACGAGGTGATCATCTCCCCCTTTACGTTCATCGCCACGTACAACACGGTCCTGATGCACAAGGCCCTGCCCGTGCTCGCCGATACCGATCCGGCCACGCTGACGATGGACCCGGCTTCGATCGAAAGCCGGATCACCGAGCGGACGCGCGCTATCGTGCCCGTCCACATCTACGGCATGCCCTGCGACATGGACCCGATCAAGGCGATTGCCAAGAAGCACAACCTGGCCGTGATCGAGGACGCTTGCCAGGCGTGGCTGGCCGACTACAAGGGCCAGAAGTGCGGCACGCTGGGGGACCTGGCCTGCTTCAGCTTCCAAAACTCCAAGCACATCCCCGTGGGCGACGGCGGCGCCATCACGAGCAACAGCGACGAACTGATGGACCGCTGCCAGGCCTTCCACAACGTGGGCCGCGCCACCGGGACCTTCAAGGGCAGCGGCAGCTTCACCCGCGGCACCAACTGCCGGATGAACAACTATCAAGCCGCCATGCTCCTGCCGCAGATCGACAAACTGGTGAAGGAGACCAAGACCCGGCAGGAAAACGGCGATTACCTGATCGCCGGCCTGAAGGAGATTCCCGGCATCGAGCCCGTGCGGCTGCCGGAAAACAGCCGGGCGGTCTGGCATCTGTTTGCGTTCCGCTACGACGCGACGCAGTTCCATGGCTTGTCGCGCGACAAGTTTCGCCAGGCGATGAGCGCCGAGGGCATTCCCTGCAGCGGCGGCTATAGCGAATTCTATTACGACGGCTTCCTCGACGAAGCGATCAACTCGCGCGGCTTCCAGCGTCTGTTCCCCGCCCAGCGGCTGAAGGCCTATCGCGAGAGCTTCGAGGAACTGAAAGGCAACAAGCAAGTCGTCCAGACGACCGTGGGCTTGTTCAATACCCTGCTGCTGGCCGACCGCAGCGCCATGGATCACATCCTGGCAGCGGTCCGAAAGATCCAGGCCCACAGCGCGGCGCTGGTGGCGTGAAAGACCTGTTGACGACGAGCACGCGGCGCTACTGCAGCCAGTCCCTCAGCGGCAGCAGCAGCGCCGACGTATGTTCGGGTCGGTAGCAGAAACCCAAAAAGCCCGCGGCGCCTGCCTGACGGGCCAGGGCGATGTGCAGCGCGACGTGCTCGGGGGCGTGCATCGTTCCCGTGCCGGCGGCGATGCCGATGCCCTGCAGGATGGGAAAGCCGGTCGGCACCGCGGCGCGATGGGCGGCCGCCTTGGCCGCAAACGCGGCCGAGTCGTGTGTGTAGTTCATGGGACACACGGCGTCGAGCCAGCCCTCCCGGCACCAGCGGGCCCAGTCCTGACCGACGCTTTCGCGGCACTGCGGCCAGTCCGCAAACACCGCAGCGCTGATCCGCACCTTCGGATTCACTTCGCGGATTCGCGTCGAAATGCGCTGGACGATGGCCGAGATCCGCTCGCAGCGGAATTCGACCCACTGCTGGTGACGCTCGCCTTCCAGCACGTCTTTCGGCCAGTCCGCGACCGGCGCGCCGGTCTCCCGCTCGAACCGGGCCCGGCACTTGGCGCAGAAACAGCCCTGCGAATTCGGGTAACGGATAAAGTCGTACTGCACGCCGTCAACCTCGTAACGGCTGACGATCTCCAGCATCGGCCGTTCGATGGCCGCGAGGTTGGCCTCCTGCGACGGGCAGAACCAGTCGATGGGTCGTCCGTCCGGTCCTGCCTGCAGGCGGCCCGCTGCGCGCAGGCCTTGCAACGACTCCTGCGACGTGCGGCCCTCCACAATGCAGTTGTTCACGTAGGGGTGGATCTCGATCCCGTTGGCGTGAGCGTGCTTGACGGCTTCGGCCAGCCAGTCGCCGCCGTCCGCCGCGAGCGGGTCCTGCACGTCGGGCTGGACTTTGGACGCATAAAACGCGGCCGTGCCTCCGGCGATGCGCAGCACGGCCATGCCAAGCCCCAACCGCTTCAATTCGGGCATGACGTCTTTCGGGTGCCGGTCGTCGCCGACGTGCAACCACACTCCGCGTCGTTCGTTCTTCGGCGGGGGCGTGTAGATGCTTTCGACGCGAACAACACTCTCCAGGACGCGGCCGCCCACTTGCGCGTGGATGTGGAATTCACGGGTCTCGGCCTTCTGCGCCGCGGTGGAAACCTCCACGCGGAAAGTCCGCAACATGCCGGCTTCGCCGAGTTCGTCCGCCGGTTCTGCGGTCACGGTCGCTCCGTCGCAGGTGACGGCGATTGGTTCGGCAGTCGGCGCTCCGACGTAAACCGTGAATACGGCGGGAAAGCCGGCGACGATCAACGCCCGTGGCGGGCTGATCTCCAGACGCGGCGTTTTCAAGGCCGCAGCCAGACGTTCGGCGGCCGGCACATCCGGTTTCAGCCAATCGAGAAAGCTCTTGAGCAGACGCAGTTCCGCGCCCCGCGGCGGCCGGGTCGCCTGGCCGTTGGGGATCGCCAGTGCCAACCCCGTGCTGATCACTTTGCCTTTCCCGAGGCTCCCTGCCGCCGCAACCGGCTGCTCCGCATCGTTGCGGATCAGAACGGTGCCCGCCGGCCCGACTTTTTCGACGATGTGGTCCGTAAACGTCGCCTGGAAGTCCTCGCATCCGGCGACGGCGGGATGTCCCGGCACGATGTGCATGCCGCGACTGCCGTACACGCGCTGCACACCGCATGACACCTGGCCGAGAATGTGGTGGTGCCACGTCTGCAGCACGGACCCGCCGGATGCGACGTAGGTTTCGATGTTCCTGCGCCAGCCGTCGCCCACGTTGCCCGGGTTGTGCATGTCGCTGAGAACGACGATATCAAACCGCAACAAATCCAACGGCTGCAGGCTGCGGAACGTCTCGACGGAATACCCCTCCTTCGCCAGTCCGCTGACGAGCCCCGCGACGTCCGCCCCTTGCCCGCCCGTGGCCTTCAGGTCAAACACCCCGATCCGCGGCGGCGCGGCAGCGACACAGGCGACCGCAGTGATAGCGATTCCAAGGCACATCGCGCGTGTTGGGTTCATGTGTTTCCTTTCTGAGCAGGCAGGTTCATGGCGTCTCGCACGAGGCATCGCATTTCGGTAAACTTGATTCCGGTGACCCGCATTCTAATCTGCCTGCCTGAGAGGAGCCAGCTATGCCACGCCTTGCCGTGCTCGTCGGCCTCGTTCTGATCCCAGTTCACTCGGTATGCGGCGACCCGCCCGCTCCGGTCGAGCGCGGCCAGCTCGGGCGCGACGTCAAGCTGCGGATTCTGGTCGACAAAGTGATGCAGCCCACTGCGGGCTGGGTCACGCAGGAATGGATGGTCAAGGCCACGGCCGAGGCGGGCTTCAACGTGCTTTCGCCGCGAGCCGGTTATGAGCGGCTGGACGAAGTGCGCCAGGTCGCCGCGTGGTGCAAGCAGTACGGCATCTATTACATGCCGTGGATGCGCGGGTCGCTGAGCGCCCCGGCCGGTGCGGCGGCCGACGGCAAGCGGATGGTCTGGGCCGGCGGCGGCGAGCAGTCGCTGTGGAGCCCCAACGCCGACGAGTTCTGGCAATGGACCACTCGGTACATCGTCGAGTACGCCAAGATCAGCCGCGCGAACCCGCACCTGATGGGCGTCTTCCTGGATTACGAAAACTACTCGCCCGGCGGCCAGGGCAATCTGTACTCGCTGTCCTACGACAACGTGATCCTCGGCAAATTCGCCCAGGCGAAAGGGCGCGACGTGCCAAAGCTGGCTCCGGAAGAGCGGAAGCCGTGGCTGGAGAAAGAGCAACTGCACGACCAGTTCGCGGAATTCCAGGTCGACCACTGGCGGCAACGATGCCGGGAGTTGCGGCGCGCCGTCGACGCGCACGATCCCACGTTCCAATTCTGCATCTACCCCGCGCCGGGCACGCCGTTCATGGTCGAGGCGACGTATCCCGAGTGGGCCACGCAACAAGCTCCGCTGATCCTGGCCGACCCTTGGGTGTACGGCCGGCCGTCGCAGTTCATTTCGCAAAAAGAGGCCCTGGAACTAAACCGCGACAAGCTGATTCAGGGAATGCAGATCCCGAAAAAGGCCGGCATCCCGTTCATCTATGCCGGCGGCATCGACCCGGTGGTCCGCGGCGCCGACCCGGAGTTCTCCGGCAAGAACGCCGTGATGATCTCTGAAACCACCGGCGGATACTGGATCTTTTACGAAGGTCCCACCTACACGAAACAAGACCACGCCGATTACTGGAAGTGGTTCACGTGGGCGAACCGGGCCATTGCGGCGGCCGGCTGGGAAGCCTGGCGTCAGCCGCGCGAGACCCCGGAGAACTGGGAACTCGCCGTGTTTCGTTCTGCCGGGCGGCCCGCGGTCGTGGCTCCAGACAAGGCGGCCTCGACCGACTATCCGACGGTTCGACTCCGCCAGGAGAACCTCGTGCTGCTGGCCTGCCAGGCGGGCAAGCCGGTCGAGGTGGAACTGCGGGCTTCGCGCGTCGGACAGAGCCCGCCGCTGTTGGTGTGGGAGGTCCGCGATCCGGCGCTGGAGAAGATCGCGTCGCTCAAGACGCCGCAGGAACGGGCGGCGAGCGTCAGGTTCACGCCGGACCGCGACGGCCTGTATCTGCTTGGCGCATCGGCCGGCGGAGCCGCCTGGTCCATTGCCCGATCGAATGTGCCCGTCGGGTTTTACGCCGGCCAATCGTTGCACATCATCTTCGGCGCCCCGCGGCTCTACTTCCACGTGCCCGCGGGGCTGAAGGAATTCACGCTCCGCGTCGCCGGCAGCGGCGGGGAGACGGTTCGTTTGAACGTGTTTGCCCCCGACGGCCGGCAAGTCGCCACGGGCCAGACGACGCAGCAGTCGCAGGTCGAGGTGAAGGTCCCGGTTGCGGACGCAGCTGACGCGGTCTGGTCGCTGGAACTAGCGCGGGCGGACACGGGGGTGCTGGAAGACTGCACGATTCGGCTCGACCCCAAGCTCCCCCCGGTGCTGTCGCTAGCGCCGGAGGAGGTGTTTCGGCAGGACAAGCCCTAAGGCCCTGCGCGGACCAAACAGCGCTCAAGCTCAACGCTGCGGGGTTCTCGGAGCGCGGACTTCGGTCCGCTCGGGCGGAGTGAACTCCGCCCTGCGAAACGGTGCCTGGACGGGTGCTAACCGCCGCTGGCCACGATCCGGCTGATGTCGATCAGGTAGATTTGCCGGCCGCCCTGATGCGGCGAATCGATGGTCACGCTGCGGCCGTCGCGGCTGAACCGCGGATGCAGGTCACAACGCCACTCGCCGGTGTACTCCTTCGGCAGATGGAATTGGCCCAGCGGCACGACGCGATCGCTGGGAAGGTGGTACAGGTACGGATTCTGGTTGCGGTTGCGGTCGGGATAGCTGTCGCACAGGACCCACTGGTTGCCCGGCAGGTAGGTGCAGTGCCCATCGCCGGTCGGCATCCCCGGCCCCACCAGTTCGACCGTTCCGCCCTGTTTGTCTTCAAACACGTAGAACCCCGGCTTCGCCTGCTTGGACCAGGCCAGGATGTGCTGCGGATCGCGCCAGATGAAATGCGACGTCACGCCGTTGGTGTCGATGACCCGCAGGTCCGATCCGTCCGGAGCGGCGGTGAACATGCGGGTGACGCGTCGGGGGGCGTCCGCTTCCTGGAAACGGTGCAGGAATTCGAACCGCGTGCCGTCGGGGTTGACCAGCAAGTGGTTGAACCAGTGTTTGGCCCGGCTCAGGTCGCGGTCCGGAAACGGGATCTTGGCGACGTCGGCCAGACTGATCAGCAACTCCTGCCGCCCCGTTTCCAGGTCCACGCGCCAAATGCCGGAGTCCTGGGGAGCCAACACGTCCTGGTTGGGATCAGGGATGCCGTTGTAGCCGTAACCGGGCCGCGTGTCCGCCAGGCGGCGCAGATCCGTAGCCACGGCCCAGCGGCCATCGGGACTGACGGCGTAGATCGCGCGCGGCACGGTCCGGCAGGCGCGAGTCTTGACGTTCAGAATCCGGCACACGTAGCGGTCGCCCTCGCGATCGTTGTACAACACCTCGTCGGCGGAACCGGGCCGCCACTGCAGCATGCATCCCTGTTGCCAGCACCAGGCGGTCGACTGGCCCAGTTCGATCCACCGATCGCCGTCGGCCAGGTCGATCATCCCCACCTTGACCACATCTTCGGCCGTCGGCGAGCGGTGCTCGAACTCGACCTCCATGCCCAACGCATACCGGTTGGTCGGATCGAACTGGAGTTTGTCGTAGTAGGCGAACCAATGGAACTTGGGGCCTCTGGTAATGGCCCGCACGGGAGGCAGCGTGTTTTCCGCGGCCTGCAGGCCGCTGGCCGCGCACCATCCCGTAGCGCAGGCCGCCGCCGAAGTGGTCAGGAAATGTCGTCGCGTCAAGTACATGGCAGGTCTCCTGTTCCGCGCCGCCAGAGGGCCGCGGTTCGATGGTTGTTGCTCTCGCCAGGATCACGTTGCCCGCGGGAACCGTAATCACCTTAGCAGAACGGTCCGGGATTTCCAATCGGCGAAGTCCTTGGCCGCGTCAGGGTCCTTGACGCGGGCTTGCGCCAGGAACTCCAGCGCGGCCTGGATGAACCGCTGGACGCGAGTGTCAATTCTCGGCTCGGCCACGCGCTGGACCGCGCGGGAGCGGGCCTTGCGTTCTGGGGACGTGCGCCGCAATGACTTGGCCGAGCGGCCGCGCGAACGAAATTCCCGGCGCCCCACGGAGCGGCGCCGGGACTGCGAGCGGACTTGCACGAGGTTCCGGCCCGGCTTGTCCTCACCGTTTCGTCTTGCCTTTCAAGGGGCGGCTGATGAGCAGTCGGAGCTTCGAGTTGGGGCCCACGACCTGGCCTGCCAGTACGTCTTCCTCCGTAAATCGCGCCAGGAGGATCTCGCCATCGGTGCTGCGGTTGCGGTCGTAGGAAATGTAGAGCGTGCCGTCCAGGGCCTGGAACCCGTCGGGATAGGAGACGCCGGGGCGCTCGTCCAGCATCAGGCCGCCCTTCCAGGTGCGGCCGTCGTCCTCGGACAGGAACGCCTTCAGCTTGCAGCGGCTGGCGGTCAATGCGTCCATCGTGTCGCCGTGCTTGACCATCAGGATGCGGCCCGAGGCCAGCTTGCGCACGTGGAACCGCGCGACGGGCTGGCGGATCCCGGCGGGCGTCGAAGGCGGGGACCAGGTCTTGCCGCCGTCCGACGAGGTGCTCTGCATGAGGCCCTTGCCGGTCCGGGCCAGCATCCACAGCGAACCGTCCTGGCGCTCGACGATCATGTGCTCGTCCCAATCCGGATTCGGGAACGCTACGTGGCCGTGCCGCGTCCAGGTGGCGCCCTGGTCGGTCGAGGCGAACACATTCGCGCCGCGAACCGGGTCCAGGTCCCGGAACGCGCCGCGGAAATAGGCCAGGCCTTCGCGGTTCAGCGAGATCGGCAGCAGCCACGAGCCCGTCGAGAGCACCGTGGGCTTGTTCAGCGTCACGCCGTGCCAGATGCGGCGGGGCGCGGACCACGCGGGCTGGTCCGCATCGGGGTTGTCGCAGACGGTCGCCCAGACACCGGCCCGGCCGTCGAAGTGCAGCATCGACTGGTCGAAGAACAGCCACAACCGGCCCCGCGGATCGGTCCACAGGTTGCCCACCAACACGCTGCGGTCCAGCGGCAAGTTGGGAGAATGCGAGTCGATCACCAAGCGCGGGGGCGACCAGGTCTGGCCGTCGTCGTCGCTGGCGGCCAGCACGAAGAACGCCTTGGGGCTGTCGCCGCCCGCGACCCAGCAGGCCCACAGCCGGCCGCCGGGCGTGCGGTCGATGCCGATGTTCATGCCGTAATCCAGCTGGTCGTAACCGTACTGCGGCAGCGGTCGAGTATTGAGCCGCGGCGGGATGAGCGCCAGATCGGCGATCTTCTCTTTCACCTCGATCTCAAAGGCGCGCACCTGCTCCGGCGTCATCGCGGCGAAGCGGGCCACCGGGTCCTGAACGGCCTCGGATTGGGCCAGCCAGGCCAGGAAAAACGCCAGCGACGACAAGGACGTGCTCATCCCCGTGCTCCTTTCTTTCTCCGCCCGTTCACGGCAGCGGCGGCAGTTTGGCGGCCATGTAGACCGCCTGGTGCCGGTTATTGTCGAAGACCAGGTGCAGCCATTGCTTGTCCTTGCTCACAAAGCCTTCGGGATAGTTCAGGTTGCCCTTCGGACCGTCCACCGATTCCGCGACGAGCGTGCGGCGGTAGGGCCAGGTCTGCATGCCGTCGAAACTGATCCACAGCGCCAGCGGACTGCGGTGTTTCGGGTTCGGGTTGTGGACGAGGGCCACCGCGTCGCCGCCCAGGGAATAGAGCGTGGCCTTGGAACCGGGATTGGGGATGTCGGTCCGGAACGCTTTCTCCGGCCAGGTCCGGCCCCCGTCCCGCGACTCGGCGGCATACAGCACGCCGCCCAACCGATCGGCGCGGATCACCATCTTGATCGCGCCGTCACTCAACTCGACGATGCTCGGCTCGGCCCAGCCGAAGTACAGCGGGTCGTCCGTCAGCCGGATGTTGCCGTGCTCGCTCCAGGTCTTGCCGTCGTCACGGCTGATCAGCACGCCGTTGCGGGGATCGCACAGCCGCCGGTCCTCGTCGTACGAGCCAGCGTCGTCCGGCGGCGAGCGGAGGTAGTGCTGGAAGGGCACGATCAGCCGGCCGTCGCGGGCGACGATGTGGCTGCGGATGAAGCAGTTGTGCCCCAGTCGTCCGGGCAGCCGTTCCGGCGGGCCCCAGGTCTTGCCGTCCGGCGTGCCCCGCAGGAGCCACGACTTCCAGCGTTTGGCCCACGAGTACGTGTCGCCGTGGGTGGCAAAAAAGAGCAGTGCCTCGGTTTTGCGCACGATCAGTTCCGTGGGGCCTTGGCCGACGGTGTCGCCGGCGCGGGGCAAGCCGGTGTCGAACGGCTCCAGCTTGCTCCAGGTCCGGCCCCGGTCGGCGCTGCGCGCCATGCCCACATAGTTCTTCGGCGAAGGTTCGCGGCTGTCGCCGGCCAGGATTAGCAGCATCCAGGTGCCGTCGGCCAACTCGCGAATCGTCGTGTCGCAAACCATGCTGTCCGGCTTGACGCCGTCGTAGGCCAAGACGATGCGGTCCTGCCGGGCGTCGGCGCGTGTCTGGGCGTCCCAATCCGCGGCTGGGGCGAACGCAGAAAACGGCGAGACCAGCAGGAGCAAGGCAAGGGCCAGAAGCGACGCTCTCATGGAAGTGCCTTTCGTCTTGAACCACCGGCAGCCGGCACCGCGGTGGCGATCATGCCTCACTTGTCCGTCGGCGGCACGCCGCCACACTGGATGAATTCGTTGTCCGCCGTGCTGGACGCGGCCCAGGAGCCCGGCGCGGGTTCCGCCACCGCGTTGGCGCACTGCTGGATGAGATTGGCGCGATACACATTGGGACACGGTTTGCCGAAGCGGTCGGGATACAACGCCAGCGCCGCACTGTCCTTCCGGTCGAAGCCCGCGATCTGATTGCCGATCATCTGGCAGCAACCGCGCACCACGATCGCCTCCGCGACGCCGGCCGCCCCGCCCCGCTCCACCAGGTTGCCCTGCAACCGCGTGGTGTGGCTGCCGTAGCAGTTCAGCACGACCGGCTGCAGACAGCCGGTGACCAGGTTGTCGTGGAGGTTCCAATTCAGGGACGCCGCGATCACTTCAAACCGGTCGCCGGCCTTCATCGGGTGCGGCTCGCGAAGCGTGAACCGCAGGCTTTCCGGGTCAAACGCCTCGACGACCGATACGGCTCCGGCCGGCTGACCTTTGGCGTCCAGCCAAACCAGTTGCCAGCCGCGGCACGTCTGCGGCTGGATCCGGTCCAGGGGCAGCCCGGACGGCGAGTAGGCGCGGACAAAGGTCCGCTCGTCGACAACCTGCTCGACCCGCGACTCGCCCCGCGCCGTCGCCAGACCCTGACCGCAGTTGCGGATCAGATTGCCGTGGACGTGAACGTTCATGGCCGGCTCACTGAGCCGGATTCCGGTCACCGCCGGGTCGGCGGAACCGCGCACGTAGATCTGGTTGTCGCTGACGATCGTGTCGTTGGCGCTGACGTGGATCGCCGTCCGCAACGCCGGCTTGTCGCCGAGGCTGGTCATGTCGAACAGGTTGCCGGCGATCGTCGTGTTGCCGGATGCGTAATGGAGCGGATCGGTCGCGCCGGACGCCTCGACGGCCGACGAGCCGAAGTTGATGAACAGGTTGTTGCGGATGATCACCTGGGTCGCCCCCACGGCGGTGCGGATCGCACAGCCGCCGTAAGGCACGTGGCTCTCGAAGACGTTGTCGGCGATGAGGTGCTGGCCGGCGCCCAACGCGGGGTACGTGTCGTCGCGGTTCGCCGGGCCCAGGTTGCCCATCGCCACCGTGCCCGAATTCCGCACGTAGTTGCCGATGAACTTGACGAACCGCGAGGCGCCTTCCCACGAACAGCCGCCCACGTCCACGATCCGGCACTGCAGCACGCTAGTGTTCTCGGTCCCGCACATCACGTCGTTGAAGGCGTTCCGCGCCGAGTCGGTGACGGAACATCGCCGGTAGGTGATCCATTGCGAATAGGATCGGCCGGGCTTGACAGTTCCCCGGCTGGGACCGCCCGACACGAAGCACTCGCCCGACATCCGGCTGGCGTGGCAGTTCTCGACCAGCACCCGCTCCGTGCCGCTGATCGACACGCCGTTGCAGTGCTTCAGGCCGAAGCCCCAGATGCACGTCGAGCCGCGGGTCCTGATGTACCCGGCCTTGTCCCGTTCGTCAAATCCCATGAAGCCGGTCATGCGGAAGTTGCGGAGCGTCACTTCGGTCCCGCTCGACAGAGTGAAACAAGCCCCTTCGCCGTCGCTGATGTCCAGCACCGTGTCCACGGCGCTGGCGCCCTCGATGGCGATGGCCGCAGGGTTGTTCACCCGGATCGTATGCGCCAGCCGATAATGCCCGATCGGGACGTGGACGTTACGTTTCTCTTGCAAGGCCCGATCTACGGCCGCCTGCAACGCGAACGTGTCGTTATGCCGGACGACGGCGTCCGGGACCGTCCGGTTGGCCGCGTCCGCCAGCGTCAGGACGTTGCCCTCGATCTTCTCGATTCGGCTCACCAACTGGTCCCGCGCTCCGAACGCGATGACGTAGCCGGACTCCCAGTCGCGCTGGTTCAGCTTCACTTCGGTTCCGCCGCCCAACGGCTGCCAGTCATGGGTGATGGGCGTTGCCGGATGCCAGGTCCGGCCCAGGTCGTCGGTCCAGCGGAAAGACGGCGACGCAGACGGCGCGATGTCCAGGATGTAGATCACCCAGCTGCCGGCCGTGCCGTCGTAGCCCCGTACCTCGACGGAATTCTCGACCGGCTTCGAATTGCGGTACGGCTGGCCCGTGCCCCACATCTGCGTCGGCGTGTAGCGGATGTTGCACTTCGACACCATCACGCCCTGGCCCACCTGGAAATCGCCGACGTCGGCGAGCGTGATTTGCTTGGAGCCGTCGACCGTCGCCGCGGTCGTCTCGAACTGGGAGCCCGACGCGCCGCACTCGCGGGCGTCGAGCCACTCGGCTCCCGCGCTCGGCGCAAGGCCGAAGGCGAAAAGGATGACGTTCAGGGCGGCGGCAGCGAGCATCCTCGAACATCCTCGTTCCCAGGCTCTGCCTGGGAACGCTCTGCCTGGCCGGCTCTGCCGGCCGCATCCGAGGCGGAGCCTCGCAGACGCTCCGGTTACGAGGCAGAGCCTCGTAACCAGAGCCAGCCTCGTAACCGGAGCCAGTCTCGTAACCAGAGTATCGGTAGTTGCTTTCATGGCTTGGCCGGCGTGCCGCCGTTCCCTTCGTCGAAACCGAGAATGTGGTTGTTGATCAGTTTGAATTGTCCGATAACCGCCAACGCCTGGGCCGCGGCGGTTGCGCCGCCGCGTTCGATCAGGTTGTTGCGGAACAGCGATGTCCCGCTGCCGTGGCCGCCGAGCACGACCGGCTGCAGACAGCCTGTCACCGTGTTGTCGTGGATCAGCCAGTTGGCCGCGGGCGGGAAGATCTCGAAGCGGTCGTCCAGCTTCATCTCGCGCGGTTCCTTGAGTTGGAAGCGGAACGTCTCCGGATCGAACGACTCGACGATCGAACTGCCGTCCGGCTTGCCGCCGCGGAACCAGGCGAGATTCCAGCCGCGATAGCAGTGCGACCGGCGTCGCTCCATCGGCACGTTGCCGCGTCCGGCCACGAAGGTCGTCGGGTCCACCATCTCGCCGACCGCGGACCAGACGGCGTCGCTTGTCAGTCCCGTGCCGCAGTTGCGCAGCAGGTTGTCGTGCACGATCAGGTTCACGGCCGGTTCGGTCAGGCGGATTCCCGTGACTTCCTTGTCGAACGGGCCGCGCGTGTAGACCTGGTTGCCGCTGACGATCACGTCCGACGAGCCCACATGAATCGCTGTGCGGGGCCGCGAGTCTTCGCCGACCGCCGTCATGTCCATAATATTGCCGGCGATCGTACAGTTGCTGGTGGGCAGATGCCGCGTGTCGCCGCCAGGGATGATCTCGACAGCGCACGAATTGTAGTTCACGAACAGGTTGTTGCGGACGATCACCTGGGTAGCCCCGCACGTGGCGCGCACGATGTAGCCGCCGGGCCGCCGGTTGTAGAACGTGCGGCCCTCGAACACGTTGTCGGCGACGAGGTGCTGGCCCGAGCCGAGTTGTTCCAGATGCTCGGCCCGGCTGCCGATATTGCCCATCGCCACGGTGCCCGAGTTGCGGACGTAGTTGCCGATGAACCGCACGAAGCGCGACGCGCCTTCCCACGTACAGCCGCCCACGTCCACGATGCGGCAGTGCAGCACGCTGGTGTTCTCCGCCAGATCGTTGTTGTTAAAGCCGTTGCCGTCGCAGTTGGTGGCCGAGCAGCGGAGGTAGGTCAGCGACTTGGTATAAGTCTTCGGTTCGCTGGTCCCGCTCCGCGAATTTCCCTGGCAGTAGAAGGCTTCGCAATTCATCTTGCTGGCGTGGCAGTTCTCGATCAGCACCCGTTCGGTGTCGCGGATGTGCATGGCGGAGCAGGGCTTCAACCCGACTGGCCAGCACGCCTTGCCGCTGCTGGTCCGGAAACTGTGCCAGCCCGGCCCGTCGCCCAGTCCCGTGTGGCCGACCATCCGCAGGTTCCGCACCGTGACCTCGGTGCCCAGTGCCAGGCTGACGCACGAGCCGGTGCCCTCGGAGATGTCCAACACGGTCTCGCCGCTGCTGGCGCCTTCCAGCACCAGGCCGGCCGGATTGGCCACCGACACGCCGCGCGTCAGCCGGTAGTGGCCCGCCGGGATGAAGACGTTGCGCTTCTCGCGGAGTGCCCGCGAAACGGCTGCCTGCAGGGCGTCCGTATCGCAGTGCCGCACCACAGCGTCCTGCACCGTCCGGCTGGCGGCATCCGCCAGCGTCAGCACATTGCCCTCGATCTTCTCGATCTTGCTGACCAACAGGTCGCGCGCCTGGAACACCACCATGTGGCCCGGCTGCCAGTCCTGTTTCTTGAACTTGATCTCCACGCCGCTGCTGAGCGGCTGCCAATCGAACGTGATGGGGACTTTCTCCCCCTTCCACGTGCGGGCCATGTCGTCGCTCCAGCGGAACGTGAGCGGGTCAACGCTGTCCACCTCGGCCAGGAACACCAGCCAGCTGCCGCCGCTGCCGTCATAGCCCCGCAGTTCCGCCGCGTCGCCCAACGGGGCAGTGCTGTACGGATTGTCCGGCGGTTTCAGAATGCAGCGCTCGAAATGCGGATTGCACTTCGACACCATCACGGCCTGGCCGACCTGAAAATCGCCGGCCTGTTCGACCGTGATCTGCGGCGAGCCGGCCGTCGCGGCGGCGGTGGTCTCGAAGACCGAGCCCGACGCGCCGCAGTCGCGGACGTTGAGCCAGGCGTCGGAACGGTGGTCAGCCGGCGGCGACTCGCCGGCGCCGGCCAGCGCAGCCAACCACAGCACCAGTGGCAGCGTGCGGCAAGCGTGTCTTGGCATGGGAGACCTCCTGAATCTGCGCGACTGGAAAAATCGTCTGTCCGTCGGTCGTCATCATACCGCTCGAACACAGCCGACGGAATCCCGGCGGCTCGTTCGGCGGCTCGTTCGGTTTCCCACTCCAGCGACAGGCCCCAACGCAATTGCCTGCGTGTCGGTAGAAGCCGGACGATCCGCAGGGAAAGTCCCGTGAGGATGTCAATAATAATCTAATCTCCCGTAGCCCAACTCCCAGGTAGTCCAACTCGCAGGTGTTCCCGATCCGCCGGCAGGTTGTTATCCTGGACGGGGTGCGAATCTCGATAAAGACAAGGAGACCAGCCATGCGAGCGATTGGAGTCCTTTCGGCGTGCATCGGCATCCTGTGCGGGCAATCGTTTGCCGCCGATGCCAAGCGTCCCAACGTCGTCTTCATTTTGGCCGATGACATGGGGTTTTCGGATGCCGGCTGCTACGGAGGCGAGATTGCGACGCCGAACTTGGACGCGCTGGCCGCAGGCGGCGTGCGGTTCACGCAGTTCTACAACACGGCCCGCTGCTGGCCATCGCGTGCGGTTTTGCTAACCGGCTACTACGCCCAGCAAGTGCGGCGGGACGCGATTCCGGGGACCGGTTTTGGCGGCCAGGGCGTGCGGCCCGTGTGGGCGCCGCTGCTGTCGGCCATGCTCAAGCCGCTGGGGTATCGCTCGTATCATTCCGGCAAATGGCACGTGGACGGCAAGCGGCTGGAGAACGGCTTTGACCGGTCCCATGACTTCGCCGACCACAATCGCTACTTCAGCCCGCGGCAGCACTCCGAGGACGACCAGCCGTTGCCGCCGGTCGAACGCGACAGCGGCTATTACGCGACGGTGGCCATCGCCGACCACGCCGTCCGATACCTGCGGGAACACGAGGCGCAGCATTCCCAGAGTCCGTTCTTCTTGTATCTGGCCTTTGTTGCGCCGCATTTCCCGTTGCACGCGCTGCCGGAAGACATCGCGCGTTACCGCGACACGTATCGCCAGGGCTGGGACGCCGTGCGGCAAGCGCGCTGGGAGCGCCAGAAACAGCTGGGCATCGCCACCAACCCGTTGCCGCCTTTGGAGCGCGACGTCGGACCGCCGTACCACTTCCCGGATGACCTGGAGAAGCTAGGCCCCGGCGAGGTCAACCGGCCGCTGCCGTGGAACGAGCTGACGGACCAGCAACGCGAGTTCCAGGCCGCGAAGATGGCCGTACACGCTGCGATGATCGACCGCATGGACCGCGAGATCGGGCGTGTCCTGGAGCAGTTGAAGAAGATGGGCGCGATGGAGGACACGTTGATCCTGTTCGCTTCGGACAACGGGGCCAGCGCGGAGATCATGGTCCGCGGCGACGGGCACGATCCGCAGGCTGCGCCAGGGTCGGCCGACACGTTCCTGTGCCTGGGACCCGGCTGGTCCAGTTCGTCGAACACGCCGTTGCGGCGCCACAAGACGTGGGTTCATGAAGGCGGCATCGCCACGCCCCTGATCGCGCACTGGCCGAACGGCATCGCCGCTCGGGGCGAACTGCGGCACAGCCCCGGTCATCTGATCGACATCGTGCCCACCGTGCTGGAGCTAACTGGCCTGGAACACCCGCAGACCATCGCCGGCAAACCGGCCCCGCCGCTGCCTGGCAGGAGCCTGGTGGCCGAGTTTGCCAAGGACGGCTCGGTGTCTCGCGACTGCCTGTGGTGGCTGCACGAAGGCAACCGGGCGATCCGCGTCGGCGATTGGAAACTGGTCGCCGCCGGCGGCCCGCAAGGTCCGTGGGAGTTGTACGACTTGAGCCGGGACCGCGGGGAAATCAACAACCTCGCGGCGAAACATCCCGAGAAAGTCCGTGAACTTCAACAGGCCTGGGAGCAGCACCTGGCCGAATTCCGCGCGCAGGCGCTTCGGGATCTGCCCCCCGGCGCCGCGAAGGGCGCCAAGAAAGCAGCCGGCTCGTTTCGTAACTAGCACCAAACGGGAAACGGCCACGGAAAGTCGCTGTCTGTGATGGCACGGTCGCGAGAAATGGGGTCAGGCTTACAGAATTCAATTTTGGCCGAGCAGAAGAGTCGTACGACGTGGCTGGCACCCAACTCGGCCAAAATTGAATTCTGTAAGCCTGACCCCAGCACCGAAACCGTGACTTCATGAACGACGCGGAAAAGTGCCGAAATTCCGTTTGGTGCGAGTTGTTCCACACTTCGACTTTTCACGTTCCATTGATTATGCTGGGAACCAGTCTGAAAACTTGTTTCTTCCTTGCAGGAACCCAAACGATGACGCGTACGACTTTTGGATTGGCAATGGGGTTGGCGGTGTGTCTGGCTGTGGCCACGGAGGCGGCCCAGTTCGAAGTGCAGCAGGAAGCGGACGGGGTGACCGTCAAGCTGGACGGCAAACTGCTGACTCGATATCTCATTAAGTCTGGCACAAAGCCGATCTTGTGGCCGCTTATCGGGCCCTATGGAGACCCAGTGACCCGTCAGTATCCGATGGGCGAGGCGCTGCCCGACGAGCGGTCGGACCATCCGCATCAACGCTCGTTCTGGTTCACCCACGGCGACGTGAATGGGGTCAGCTTTTGGGACGAAAGGAACCAACCGGGACAGATCGTACATCAAGAGTTTTTGAAGGTTTCCGGCGGCGATACGGCGGTCGTTTCGACGCGGAACGAGTGGATCGCGTTGGGCGACAAGAAGATGTGCGAAGACGTGCGGACGCTGACCTTCGGCACCTGTGGCGAAAGCGTCTGGATCGACTTCGACAGCACCGTGAAGGCCACCAACGGGCCCGTCAAATTCGGCGACACGAAAGAAGGTTCTTTCGGGGTGCGGGTGGCTGGCAGCATGACGGTGGATACCAAAAAAGGCGGCCAGATCGTCAATAGCCACGGGTTGAAGGACAAGGAAGCCTGGGCCAAGCAGGCCCCCTGGGTCGATTACCACGGCCCCGTGAACGGCAAGACGGTAGGGATCGCGATCCTGAACCATCCGTCCAGCTTCCGCTTCCCCACCTACTGGCACGTGCGGACCTACGGGCTGTTCACCGCCAATCCGTTCGGCGTCAGCGACTTTACGGGCGGCAAGGGCAACGGCGACCACACGCTCCAGCCGGGCGAGTCGTTCACGCTTTGCTACCGCGTGCTGATTCACAAGGGCGATGAGCAGGAAGGCAAGGTCGCCGAGGCGTTCGAAGCGTATGCCAAGATGGCCAAGCCGTGAGGGGCGGTGATCCGTCAGCGGTGATCCGTGATCGGTCAGCGATTGCCGGTGATCCGCCGTTGATGACGGGTGATCGGTCTTCCGTGACCGGTCATTCGTCACCGATAACGACAACCTGAAATTGATCGCCGATCGCCCGTGCCCGCTCACCCGTAACCGACCACGGATCACCCGCAACCCGCAGAGGATCACACACCTTGTCGTCCGAGAGTCCACGCCCCAAACAGGATTCACGCGCGCCCAGCGGCCAGCCGCCGGTTCGCCGGAACGGGCCCAATGTCTGGTTCGTCGCCGCGATGCTGCTGGTCCTGGCCGTCGTGCTGGTCGTCATGCAGACCCCCCAGCGGTCGACAATCAGCTACGACTTCTTCCTGGCGCAGGTCGAGAAGACGGAGCCCTGCAACATCGCTTCGGTGGAGTTGGGCGATATCGATGCGACGGGGACGTTCAAGCAGCCGCCGGACGCGCCGCCCAGCGTCGATCAGGGCACGGGGGCGGCCCAAGGCGGGACCGGCAAACCGGAGAAACTGCGAAAGCACTTCCGCGTCACGCTGCCGCGCTCGGATCAGGCCCGCAGCGAGTTGCTGAACAAGTTGCTGGCTCGCGGCGTGAAGGTCACCAACCAGGCGTCCGGCGACACGGTGATGATGACGCTGACGTTGATCACCATCGCGCTGACCGTGGGGCTGTTCATCTTCTTCTGGCTGTCTTACCGCCGGTCGCGGGATCAATTCATGGGCGGCGGCTTTCTGTCGGGGTTCAGCAAGAGCACGGCGCGGCGTTACGAGCCATCGGACCAGACGATCACGTTCGACGACGTAGCCGGCCTGGAGGGCGTCAAGGGGGACCTGCAGGAGATTGTCGAGTATCTGAAGAGCCCGGAGAAATTTCAGCGTCTGGGCGGACGCGTGCCGAAGGGCGTCTTGCTGAACGGTCCACCGGGAACGGGCAAGACGCTGCTGGCCCGCGCCGTGGCGGGGGAGGCGGGCGTTCCGTTTTATTCGGTGAGCGCCAGCGAGTTCATTCAGATGTTCGTAGGCGTCGGAGCCAGCCGCGTCCGCGACTTGTTCAAAAACGCCAAAGACAATTCCCCGGCCATCATTTTCATCGACGAAATCGACGCCGTGGGACGCCAGCGCGGCGCGGGCCTGGGCGGCGGCCACGACGAACGCGAACAGACGCTGAACCAGATCCTCAGCGAGATGGACGGTTTTTCGCAGACGGATTCGGTGATCGTGCTGGCCGCGACCAATCGCCCCGACGTGCTGGATCCCGCGCTGCTGCGGCCCGGCCGCTTCGACCGGCACATCACCGTCAACCGGCCCACGCACAAGGGACGCATGGAGATCTTCAAGGTCCACGTGCGGGACGTGCCGCTGGCGGACGACGTGGACCTGCGCCGCCTGGCCTCCGGCACGGTCGGACTGACCGGCGCCGATATCCGCAACATCGTCAACGAAGCCGCGCTGTGGGCCGCCCGAAACGACAAGAAAAAAGTCGACATGCAGGATTTCGACTATGCCCGCGACAAGGTGCTGATGGGCGCCAAACGCGAAGAGGTCCTGCAGGAGAACGAGAAACGCAAGACCGCGTATCACGAAGCCGGCCACACTCTTGCCGCCTGGCTGCTGCCGGGCGCGGACCCGGTACACAAGGTGACCATCATTCCCCGCGGCCGTTCGCTGGGCGCGACCCAGATGATGCCCTCGGAGGACCGGCTGAGCATGTCGGAACGCCAGTTGCGGGATCACCTGGTGGTCCTGTTGGGCGGCCGAGCCGCCGAATTGCTGGTCTACAACGAGACGACCGTCGGCGCCGAAAACGACTTGGAGCGGGTCACGATGCTGGGCCGGCGAATGGTCACGCACTGGGGCATGAGCGAACGCTTGGGCCCCGTCAGCTATAAGCTTTCGGACGAAGACCCGTTCCTGGGCCGCGAAATCCATCAGCAGCGGCAATTCAGCGAACACACGATGGAGTTGATCGACGAGGAAGTGGCGAAGATCCTGCACGGGGCCGCCGACCAGGCGTACAACCTGCTGAAGGAACACCGCCAGGATCTGGAGAAACTGGCGACGTCCCTGCTGGAGCAGGAGGAACTCGGCGACGCCGAAATCTCTGCCCTGATCGGCCCCTCCGTCCATGCCGGCAAGGAACCCAAGGAGGCGGCCAAGTAGGGGATGCGCGATGCGAGATACGAGACGGCAGCGGGCACGCAAACCAGCTCCACACCCTCTGACCCGCGCTCGGTAACCAATGACAACTGACAACTGACAACTGACAACTGACGCCCCCCCATGCCCGACCTGATCGCTCAAGGCTCTGCGCCGGAACATCGCTGGCGGCGAAAGCTGGCGGCCGACCAGACCTACGTCTTGGGGCGCGACTCCGGTTTCTGGTCGGCTCCGTGGGACAAGCGCATTTCCCGGCAGCATGCCGAAATCGGTTGGCGGAACGACCAGTTGGAGGTCCGTCGGCTGCCTGCGGCGCGGAATCCGATTTTTGTCCGGGGCCGCGAGCAGGACCGGTTCGCGATCGGGCCGGGCGAACATTTTGTGATTGGCGAGACGACGTTCAGCCTGACGGCCGAGGACATCCGGATTTCGCTGGAAATGCCGCAGCCCGCCGCCGAGCAAACGTTCAGCGCCGATCAACTGAAGCAGCTTCGCTTCCGCAACGCCGATCAGCGGATCGACGTGTTGAGCCGCATGCCGGAGATCATTTCCGGGGCGGCCAGCGACGAAGAACTCTGGGTGCGGCTGACCAACGTCTTGCTGTGCGGGATTCCCAACGGCCTCGCGGCGGCGCTGGTCGCGGTCGAAGGCGAAGGCGACACGTCGACTGTGCGAGTGTTGTATTGGGATCGCCGCCAGTCGTCGGAACGTTTGTTTCAGCCCAGCGCCAAGCTGATCCGGCAGGCCATGCGTTCGGGCCAGAGCGTGATTCACGTCTGGAACGAAGCGGACCGCGGGATGGGCGGCGGCGGAGCGTCCGACGGCGATTGGGCGTTCTGCTGTCCCGTGCCGGGCAAGGCCTGCCGCGGCTGGGCGATCTACGTCGCCGGCCGCTGGTCGACCGAGCCGTCCGGGCCGGCGGGCATCGCCGTGGCTTCGCTGCAGGAAGACCTCAAGTTCGCCGAATTGGTTGCCACGACGTTGAGCAGCCTGCGGGAAGTGCGGTTGTTGGAGCGGAACCAGGCCAGCCTGCGTCCGTTTTTTTCGCCGGTCGTCTTGGAGGCTTTGGCCGAGCACGATCCTGACGAAGTGCTGGTGCCTCGAGAGGCGCAAGTCTCCGTGCTGTTCTGCGACTTGCGCGGATTCGCGCGGCGTTCCGAGCAGGCGGCCGGCGATCTGCACGGGCTGTTGCGGCGTGTGAGCGACGCCTTGGGCGTGACGACCCGGCACATCCTGCAGACCGGCGGCGTGGTGGGCGACTTCCACGGCGACGCGGCCATGGGCTTCTGGGGCTGGCCCTTCGAGCAGCCGGACGCGGTGGCCCGCGCTTGCCGGGCGGCGCTGAGCATCCGCGCCGAATTTGCGGCGGCGGCGCTGCGGTCCGACCATCCGCTGGCCGATTTCCGCCTGGGGATCGGCATCGCGACCGGGACCGCCGTCGCCGGCAAGATCGGCACGGTGGACCAGGTCAAGGTGACGGTCTTCGGCCCGGTGGTCAACCTGGCGTCGCGGCTGGAGGGCATGACCAAGCTGTTGCGCGCCCCGATCCTGCTGGACGCCGCCACGGCCGCGGTCGTGCGGACTCAGCTGCCCCCCGGCCAGGCCCGCGTCCGCCGCGTGGCGGTCGTCAAGCCTTACGGCTGCGACGTGCCGCTGGAGGTCAGCGAACTCCTGCCGCCGGCGGTCGAGCAGCCGGAATTGCGCGACCAGGACATCGCCATGTACGAGGCCGCGCTGGAATCGCTGCTGGCCAAGGACTGGCAGCGGGCCTTTCAACTCTTGCACCAGGTCACGGCCGAGGACCGCGTCAAGGATTTTCTGACCGTGTTCATCGCCGAACGCAACCGCACGCCGCCCGACGCCTGGGACGGCGTGATTCCGCTGGCATCGAAGTAGAAGAGAACCAAGGAGTCGCCATGATGAACTCACCTTACGGACGGATGATGCTGTGTCTGTGGATTTCTGCCAACTGTGTAGCGGCCGCCGCGGCAGCCGGCGAACTGCGGACGATCCGCGGAACGGTGCGGGCCGAAGGCGCGCCGCTGTCGCGCGTGCTGGTGTCCGACGGCTGGCAGGTCGTGCAGACGGATGCGCGGGGCGAGTACGAACTGCCGCTGGGCGAGAACAGCGGTCGCTTTGTCTTTGTCACCACGCCTGCGGGTTTTTGGACCGAGGCGTTCTATGTGCCCAGAGAGCAAGCCGCAACCGCGGGCCGCGCGGACTTTGCGCTGCGCCGCGTCGAGCAGCCCGAGCGGTTCGATTTCGTCTTCATGGCCGACATGCACTTGGACAACAGAAAGGTCGGCCTGGCCAAGTTTCGAGCCAGCCTGGAAGAGATCAACGCGCTGCAACCGCGGCCGGCATTTCTCTGGGCCCAGGGCGATATTTGCCTGCAGGGCCACGCGGGGCAGGACTATGTCGCCGGCCTGAAACTGGCCGCCATGCCCGTCCGCAACGGGGCGGGCAACCACGAGATGATGCTGGCGAAGCCCAATCCTCGCGAAGACTTCGAGACGCTCTTCGGCCCGACTTACTACTCGTTCGATTGGGGATTCATCCACTGCATCGTGCTCGACGGCAACAAGGCCGTTCCGGGCGTCAAAGACTACAAGGCCGTCCACGGCGCCGTGGAAGGCAGCGAATTGGCTTGGCTGCGAGCCGATTTGGCGGCGCAGCCGCCGGGCAAACCGATCGTCGTCGGCATCCACATCCCCATCGTGACCACGTATCCCCAGCGGCGTCGCGAGAATCCGCCCGATGCGCCCTACTGGGAAGTGACCAACCGCGACGTGCTGACCGAACTGCTGGCCGCGCATCGCGTGCGGCTGGTGCTGCAGGGGCACATGCACGAGAACGAACGCACCGTGGTCCAAGGCGTCGAGTACGTCTCCTCCATTTCCCTGTCCGGCAGTTGGTATCAAAGCGGCGAGGGCTTCGAACGCGGCGTCGACGGCTGCCCTCGAGGCTATCGGATCGTGTCGGTGGATGGGACCAAGGTGACGCATCGGTATCAATCCAGTAGCGAATCCCGCGTGGACCGCCAGGGCGAATTCTGGGGACTGGACAAGCCCCTCGCCCGCGGCACCGCGGTGTCCGTGGTCTTCAACTGCTACGACGCGCCGCACGGTTCCACCGCCGAAGCCCGTTTCGACGCCGGGGCTTGGCAGCCCATGCCGGCCTTCGCCGCCATGAACGAGAAGATCGGCCTGGCCATGACGCACCACTTTCGCCTGCAGGCCGATACGACCGCCCTGACGCCCGGCCGGCACACGATCAGCGCCCGCGTGCGCTGGCCCGACGGCCAGGTCGTCGAGGAAACGGCGGAATGGACCGTCAGCGGCGAATGATCGCCGGGCCGTGCATCCGCCGCAGCGCCCGGGCGGATTGATCGGCCAGGTGTGAATTGCCGCGTGCCTTGGGATGCAGTCCGTCGTCGCTCAAGTGACCGGCCTGCATCCACATACCGGGCGGGGCATGCGGGCTGAACAACACCAGTTGGCGGATTGCGGAATCGAAGATCAATTCCAGATCGTAGCGGCGGGCCAGGTAGGTCCCAGAATCCAGACGCCGGTCATCCAGGCCACGGCGCCGGGAACCGTCAGCAGGGAGGCGATCAACAGGCCTGCGAAGGCTGCCGTCGCGCCGACACGCCGGACCGCGTTTCTGCTGTGATTGACAGAAGTTGAAGCTTCGCCGCGAGTTACGGGCGGAACCCGGTTGACCGTTCGGGCTGGGTTCAGGTTGCTTGATTCCGACAACTTTCGTGCCCGCCAGAGCCTTGAGGCAAACGCTTTTCCAGACTACAGTATAACACGATCGCTTCGCGATTCGACGGCTCGACTTTGGCGGTTGTCGCCTCCGGTCCTGGCCAGCAACGGGCGTCAGCCCACCGGTTCCCCTGGCGCACAGGCCGGCTTGGGGAGAACCGGCGGGCTGGCGTCCGCCGGTTGCCGAGGTGAGCCGGCACCGATAACCCACCTTTCTTACTCTTCCCAGCAAAGGAGCACAGTTAGCAATGAACAAACGGATGCACTACAGTTCGGTTCTGGTCTGGTTGACCGTGGCGGGGCTGGCCTTGGCTCTGCAGGCTTCCGCCGTGGCGGCGGAGGGCGGCGAGAAGTTGGTCCCCGTGGAGATCAAGCTGCCGCGGCCGCTGTTCCAGGGCACGCCCAAGAACATCAAGCCCACGCCGACCCTGGAGAAGTACATCGAAAAACCGCGTCCGCCTTTCATGGCACCGGAAGGCACGGTCAATTTGGCGCTGAAGAAGAAGGTGACGTCCAGCGACACCGCGCCGATCATCGGGGAATTGGACTTCGTCACCGACGGCGTGAATGACGGGTTTGACGGCTGCTTTGTCGAACTCGGTCCGGACTTGCAGTGGGTCCAGATCGACTTGGGCCAGAAGTCCGACATCTATGCTTTCGTACTCTGGCACTATCACGCCGAGGGCCGCGTCTATCACGACGTGGTGATCCAAGTCGCCGACGACCCGGACCTGATCGAGAACGTCAAGACCGTGTTCAACAATGATTTCGACAACTCGGCCGGTCTGGGCGTGGGCAAGAACCTGGAGTTCATCGAGGATTTCCGCGGCAAGCTGATCGACGCCCGCAACGAGAAGGGCGCGCCGGTTCGGGGCCGTTACGTGCGGTTGTACTCGCGGGGCAATACGTCGAACGACTTGAACCACTACATCGAAGTCAACGTGTACGGCAAGGCCGCGAAATGACCCGCCCGCAGGTCTGGTGCGGCGTCTGCCTCTTGATGCTGGCCGCCGCGGCGTTGGCGATCCGACTGCCGCGACTGGACCAGCGTCCGCTGCACGGCGACGAGGCGAACCAGGCGGTGAAGGCCGGCATCCTGCTGGAAACGGGCGAGTACCGCTACGATCCCCAGGAGCATCACGGTCCCAGCCTGTACTGGCTGACCTTGCCCTTGCTGTGGCTGCAAGGGCGGGCGGATTTTGCCGAGACGACCGAAACCGATTACCGCCTCGTGCCGGTCGTTTTCGGCGTGGGGCTGGTGCTGCTGCTGTGGCTGGTCGCGGACGGACTGGGCCGCGGCCCGGCGGTTCTGGCGGGACTGTTCACGGCCATCTCGCCGGCGTTCGTCTTCTACTCGCGCTACTACATCCAGGAGACGTTGCTCGTTTTCTTTGCGCTCGCGGCGATGGCCGCCGGCTGGCGTTACGTGTGCTCGAAGAAGACCGTGTGGGCGATCCTGTGCGGCGGCGCCGTCGGGCTGATGCACGCCACCAAGGAGACTTGGGTCATCTCGGCGGCGGCGGCCGGAGCGGGACTGGTTCTGACTTGGGCGTGGACCCGATGGCGCGAGGGCCCAACGCCGGTCGTGCGCGATCTTCTGACGGCACGCGCCGGGTTCGGTTTTCTGGCTGCCGCCGGTCTGGCGGCGGTGGTCTTGTACTCGTCCTTCGGTCGCCACCCGCGCGGTCCGCTGGATTCGATCCTGGCCTACGCCACGTACTGGCGCCGCGGCAGCGACGCGGGAATCCACTCGAACCCGTGGTACTTTTACCTGGAACTGCTGCTGGCCTTCCGGCCTGCCAAGGGCTTTTTGTGGACCGAGGGCCTGATCGTGGCGCTGGCGGCAATCGGCGGTCTGGCCAGTCTGAGCCGCCGCGCGCTGCCGGTTCCAGCGCGGGGATTCTGCCGGTTTCTGACGTTCTACACGGCGACGCTCACCGCCCTGTACGCCGCCATTTCCTACAAGACGCCCTGGTGTCTGCTGAACTTCTTTCACGGCATGATCCTGCTGGCTGGCGTCGGCGGCTGGTTTCTGCTGCGTCTGGTCTGGTCGCCACGGCATTCGTTTGACCGCGGCCGGGTACCCGCTTGCGGGTGCGGAAGCGAGTCGGCTGGCGCTCAGCACTCAGCCCCGTCGCCCTCCGCCTTTTGCCTTCGCCTCGCCGTGGCCGTCCTCGTCACCGCGCTGCTGCTCGCCGGCGGATGGCATTTGGCCCGCCAATGCTACTGGCTGAATTTCCGCCTTGCCGCCGATCGCCGCAATCCGTACGTCTACGCCCACACTTCGACCGACATCAAGAATCTGGCCGGCGCGTTTGAGCGGTTGGCGGAGGCTTCGCCCGCGGGCCGGGATTTGGTGATCCACGTCGTCACGCCCGACAATTACTGGCCCTTGCCCTGGTACCTGCGCCAGTTCCGGCCCGAACACATCGGCTACTGGGACGACGCAGCCGCCTGGGCCCGCGACGCCGCCAAGACTCCGGCTCCGGACGCGATTGTGTTCACCGCCGACATCCAGCCACAGGTCGATCCAGTCTTGCCCGCCGCGTACAACCGGCAGATGATGTTCGGGTTGCGGCCCGAGGTGCTGGTCCACGTGTACGTGCGCGAGGACTTGTGGCCGGCGTTCGTCGCAACGCGGGCGAAACGATAGTTGAACTGAAAAGCGTTGCATCTCAAGCTGACCGCCCATGGTTCGAGGCCGTTGGGTGGTAGGTCCGGGTTCATGGTTCCTCGCACTTGGCGCGCGAATCCCTGGTCCGTCCCGTTGGTTCTGGCGGGGCTGGCGTTTACACTGACGGCCTGTGCGTACGCCGTGATGGCGGTTCAGAAGCTGGCTGCGGGCCGTGCCGCGCAGGAGGCGGAGTCGAGTCCTTGGTTGATCGAATTCCTGGACCGTTCTGGCGCGAGGCTGATGCTCGCTGAACTCGTTGTACTGGCCATCGTCGTCGTTGCCGCCATGACAAGCGAACGCTGGCGGAACGGCGGACGCGAGACGGAGTGTTGAGGTGTAGTGCGTCTTTCTTCGTCCGATGCCCGCGCCGTGTGCGCAGCACCGTAGGCCGCTCGCGGAGCGAGCGGCCTACGGTGTGGCGCGGCCATCGGCTGTGCAAGGAGCGAGCCCATGAAAGTGACCCCTTACGAACGAGTGCCCTGCGAACCGGTGCGGATGGACGGCGCGGTCGGCTGCCAGGTCCGCTGGTTGATCGGCGCCGCCGACAGCGCGCCGAACTTTGCCATGCGGCAATTCGAGGTCGCTCCCGGCGGCCACACGCCGCGGCACAGCCATCCTTACGAACACGAAGTCTTCGTCCTGGACGGCGAAGGCATCGTCGGCGAGAAGGACGCGGACCACCGCCTGAAAGCCGGCGACGTGGTGTACGTGAAGCCGGATGAAGTCCACCAGTTCCGCAACACGGGCAGCAAGCCGCTGAAGTTCCTCTGCCTGATCCCCAATTCCGGAATGGCTCCCAGTTCTCCCGTCGTTCCCGAATGCGGCTGCGAACCGGGACGCGACAAGACCGGCGAGAAACGGTCCTGACCGCCTGTTGAAAAAAGAAGAAAAAAGAAAAGGAACCGCAGTTCATGAGTGCTGTTGTTTTGTGGCCGATCGCCATCCTGCTGCTGGGCGCCGAGTCGGGCACGGGAGACTACTTTCCTCCGGCCGACCCCAGGGCCGGCGGCATCCGCGACCTGATGCTGGTCTACCTGTCCAAGGATTCCTGGCCGCAGGAGGACTTTTTGCCTTACGTGGCCTACTTGGGCAAAGAGCGGCAGAAGAAGCCGCGCGATTGGTTCTACGACAGTTTCCTGTTCCTGGCCTACGGCGGCGCTCCGAGCGGCACGACATACATCGACGGGCCGAGCAACAAGGCCGACTGGGAGTACTACTGGGATCAGTTGCTGTTCCGCAAAGACCGCGCGCTGGCCGGTCTCGAGGCGTGCCTTGCCGACGTGGAGCGAACGTTGGGGCCTCGGCCGCCGGGCCCCTCCACGGCCCAGGCCGCCGCCGCGAAAACCGGGAAGACTCCGGTGATTCTGATGATTCCCTACCCGTCGCGGAAGCAAAAGGACTTTGGCGACGTGGACGGCGACGGGCGGAGCGAAGACCTCTCGCAACCGGCCGATCGCCAGAATGTCGTGCGGTGGGGCGTCCAGGAAATGCTCCGCCGCTGGAACAAGACTCGGCTCCCGCACCTCAGCCTGTGGGGCTTCTATTGGATGAACGAGGGCATTGGCCCGCACGACGAAGCGATCGTCCGCGCGACGGCCGACGAGGTGCACCGCCAAGGCTACGGGCTGCATTGGATTCCCTACTACCGCGCTTCCGGCTATGACAGACTGCCTGAGTTGGGAATCGACTTTGCCGTACTCCAGCCGAACTACGCCTTTATGGAGCAAAGTGGCCGCCGGGCCGAGGAACTGCGTCTGAGCGATACGGCCCGCCGGGCCCGCCGCTGGCACCTGGGCATCGAGATCGAAATGGCCGAGATCGGCGGCCGCCGGGAACGCGATAACCTGTGGGATTACCTCACGCACGGGCGCGACGAGTTCGACGGCTACATGCGTCACGCGGTGCATGCCTACTACCAAGGGCACCGCACGATTGCCAGGCTTTGTGACAGCGATCTGCCGGCCGATCGCGACCTGTACGAGGCCCTGTACCAGTTCGCCAAGGGGACGTTTCAAGGCCAGCGGCAACGGCTGGCCGGCGGCTGCACGTACCGCATTCAAGGCGTCGCGGTGTCCGAGTATCCGGACGACGGTCGCCGGCTTACGGACGGCTGCGGCACGCGCGATCTGGCGACGGCTCACCGTCTGGTCGGCTTGGCGGGCGAGACGTCGCGGATCGAACTGGATCTCGGCGAACCGCGGCGGATCGCGGCGGTTGAACTGCGCGGCGCGACGCGCGGCACGGCGGGCGAAGGGCTTCCCGCCAGCGCGGCCAGCCCCCGGTATTTCGACGTGGCCGTGTCGGCGACCGGCCGCGACTGGCAGACGGTCGGGCGCGGCTATCGGTGGAACGCCTTGCCTGCCGAGCCGATGACGGTCGGCGGAATGGTGGCGGAGTTTGCGGCCGTCGATGCGCGGTTCGTGGCCGTGACCGTTCAGCAGGCGGCGGGAAAGGTGACGCTGGTCGACGAATTGCTCGTCGAACCGCCCGTCTCGCTGACCGACAACGCGCGTTGCCGGTTCTCGCCCGCGCCGGCCGACCCCAACGCTGCGGACGGCCGGTTGCTGGATCTGTGCTACCAGCGCGGCGAATCGAGCGGGGATCACTCGGTCGCCTGGGCGGCGGACCAGCAGGCCGCGTTCGAGCTGCAACTGGGCGAACCGCGGCACCTGGGCCTGGTGCGGGTACACACGCCGCAGCCTGAGTCCCTCGCGGAACTCCGCGTGCTGGTCCAGGCCGACGGCTCGTCTGACTGGAAGCCACTGGGACAGGCTGTCCGTGATGGCAGGCTCTGGGACATCGACGCGGGCGCGGCATTCGGCGATCGCGTGAGATTCGTGGCCACGCCACAGCCTGGCCGCCAGGTCGTGCTGGACGAGATCGAAGTCTATCCGGCAGAAAATCTGGCTGGGGGAAAGGCCTATGAATTGTCGCCGGCGCATCCGGAGCAGTACGGCGACCCGGAGCGCAAAAAGCTGACGGACTCGCTGGTCTCCGAGCGCGGCTTTGGCGACGGCCGAATGGTTGGCTGGCAAGGCCAGAACGTCGAAGTGTCGCTGGACCTGGGCCGGGATTGTCCGATCGACGCCGTGCGCGTGCATAGCGAAGGCGGCGGTTGCGGCGCCGTCCAGTTCCCTTTGCGGATCGACGTGCTCGTCTCGCCCGACGGCCGCGCGTGGTCCTGGGTGGCGTCGATCGATCGGCCGCCGGAGCAGTTGCTCGTGGATCGGGCCGTCGATGACACGCGTCTGCAATTGGGCTGGATGAGTGTTCGTTTGGAGCCGGTGTCCGGCCGCTTCGTCATGCTCCGCTCGGCGGCCGGCCATTGGACGATGTTCAGCGAGATCGAGATTCTCGCGGGCGGGGAGAACGTGGCCCAGGGCTGCTCCTATCACCTGCGTCCGGGCCCCGCCTCGTCGGCCCCCTATGCGGACACGACCGGCAAGCTGACCGACGGGCAGTACGCGACGTCCGGCTTCAGCCGCGCCGTAGGCTGGCAGACCGGCCGCCCGCGGGTCGTGCTCGATCTGGGACTGGCCGTCGCGGTCAGCGAGGTCTCTGCGCACGTGCTCGGCGGCGGTCCGGCCGGAGTCTACTTCCCTGCCAAGATGAGCGTTTCCACCTCGACCGACGGCCTCCACTGGGAGCCGGACCAGGATACCGCCGAGCATCCGCCGGAGAGCGGCAAGGACGCTGGGCAGGCCACCCTGCGGGTCCGTTTCCCGTCCCGCCCGTGCCGCTACGTGCGGTTCGAGTTTGAGCGACGCGGCTGGCTGATGCTCGACGAAGTCGAAGTCTACGGGCCGACTCTGGCGGCGGACAGCCCGTGAAGACCCGAGGCGGCGGGGCGCGTCCCGCGGAAGTCTCGCGGCGCGCGGAACCCGCCCGATGTCCGGCGGAGGAGTGGGTTGCCGCCGCTGCGCAGCGTCCGCCGCGGACGTCCCTGTCCGCGGTTCCGTTGGGGAGCCGATTGCAGCGGCTGGCTTCTCCGCGGTCCGCTTGCCGTCCCGTCGCTATCCTGCGCAGACTGCGACTTCGGCCAACCGGCCTTCCAAATTGGCGAAGTTGTCGCTCCGGCCGCCGACGAAAACATCCCGGTTGCCCGCGGGCCGCGTCACCGGCACGCGGCCCGACAAGACGGGCTCGGCGCTTCCGTTCAGATAGACGGCGACTTGTTCGCCGCGGCGGACCAGGCGGACATGGTTCCACGTCTTGGGCTCGATGAGCGGGCCGCCGCTGAGCGAGTCGTTTCGCTCGTCGCCGTTGAAGAAGAACAGCCGGCCGGGCGTTTCGTTGCTGGAACTGGTGCCGCTGATCCCCAAATGGTCACCCGGACATTTCGCGGCCCCGTCGGGTCCCAGCGAGATCAAGTGGCCCGTGACGCCGCGGTTGTCGTTGGGCAACCCGTTCCAGAACCAGAACTCGACAGAATAATCACCGCCCAGGTCCAGCTGCGCTTTCATCCGTCCGCCTGCGAACTGCACCGCCCGCGGCTTCTCGCCGCCGCTGCGCAGGTCGTCGCGGTCGGGGCCGTCCAGGTACAAGGCGTAGCCTGTCTCGTAGGTGCCGTGGTGTCCGTGGCCCGAATCATCCCAGGCGCGGTTGCCTTCGATTTCGCCCATCCGCCAGTACGCCACCGGTTTCTGGGCCAGGAGCCGCGCGGCAGCCGGTCCTTGGGACAGCGCGATCTTGCGTCGCGGCCGGCCTGTCACCTCCTCGAACATCTCCAGCAACCCGTCGACGATGATTGTCTCGATGTCGTCCTGGGTCGCCGTGTGCCGGGCGGGCCAGGTGTTGTAGCCGCCCAGCGGGCGCAGCTCGGGCGGCGGAATGTAGCCGATCGAACCGTTGGCCAGCTCGACGTTGAACATCTGGCCCAGCGGGCACTGCAGCTTGAGTTTCAATCCCGTGATGGCGTAGACTTCGGCCGGCAGGGCTGCGATCCCCAGGTCGCCGATCCGGATGACTTGCAGCTTTCGCTCCGCCTCGCGCATGTCCCTCAGCAGGACGATCTCGCGGGCGTACACTTCGGGCCGGGTCTGCGGGTCGCGGCCGTTCATGGCGGCCATTGTCTTATCCGCCCAGGCCTGGGCCTCGGCATCCGGTTGCTGCAGCTTGATCGTCAGCCGCCGTTCGGCCATCGCCAGGGGGACGGCCTCGTGGAACTGGATCCGCTGATAAGCCCGCAGCGCGGCTTCGGCCACCCCCGCCGCGTACTCCTGCCGCGAGACCGACTTGGCCGGATTCGCATAGTCCTGCCACTGCTGGTCGCCGCTGGTGCCGTGCGACATCATGGCAAGGAACGAATCGTCGTCCGGAGCCAGCCGCTGGGAAACGATCCGCACAAAGTCGCCGTAGTAGTCGGCCGAGATCGGAGGAGCGCCAAAGTAGTGCATCGAGTAGTTCGCCAGCAAGGCGATGGGCCGGCCTTCCGGACTCTGCACCGCCAAAACCGAAACGCCCGGGTCGGACGGTCCGCAGGGACCGATGAACTGCGGGTTTTGATAGCCTGGATGCATCATCGCCCGGACGTTCCGGCGGCCGAGCGGATCGACGTCGAGGCAGTCGGGGCGGCGGATGAAGACGCGGCAGTGCGTCCCTTCCGGATGGTCCTCGGACGCCCAGCCGACGCGGGCCGGCCGCAAATTGCTCGCCGCCTGCCGGATGCACTCGACCAACTTGCCCGGCAGGAATTCGCAGTAGGCGGGATCGGCCTTGGTCCCCAGGGCACTGGTCAGCGACCCGCCCGAGTGCGTGTGCGTAGCGGAGATCAACATCCGCTCCGTCGGAATGCCGGTCGCCTGGGAAGCGGCCGCTTTCACCGATTCCTGCATGGCATAAGGAATCGAGATGGTGTCGACGACCATGATCAGCAGCCGTTCCGCGCCGTCGTCCAGCACCAGGCAGCGTGCGAACAGCGGGTCGTGGACCTGGGTGGCCGACCGGCTCAGGAAGCCTCCGCAGACCAGCACCGGAAACGTCTGCGGCGTGACATCCACTTGGGCCGTCCCCGCGCGCAGCCGGTTGCCGGCGGCCGCGGCGGCCCAGGCGGTTGCGGGCGCGACCGCGCCGAGACATGCCAAAGAAGCGGCGGAGGTTTGCCGCAGAAACTCGCGACGATCGGTGACCTGTTTCATCTCGGTACTCCTGATGCGTTCTTCATCTCGACACCCTGCGGACGGTTATAACACGCTTCCAGCTCATGGTGAAGTCTGGCTGGCCGACGGGAGGTTGTCCGTCACCAGATTGCCGGCCGCGTCTTTCAGCTTGGCCACGTCGGTCTCCGCGTCGACGGTGAGGTTGTCCGAGAACAGCACACCCTGAGACGCGGCGTCCCCTTCCAGCGCTAGCGCCTTGGGCTGCAGGCCGGAGAAGACGTTGCCGCTGATGCCCACCTCGCGGGCGCCGGCCAGCACGAGACCGGCGGCTTGCAGGTCGTCGGTGCGGCGTTTGACCGAGCCTTCGCCGATATAGCTGTCGCAGAAACTGTTGCCGCTCACCGCGATGCGGCCGCTGGCCGGGCCGATCCGCAGGGCGTCGGTTTTCATCAGCGTGAACGTATTGGCCGAGACGGCACAGCCGTGGGCGTCCCGCAAATCGACGCCGCCCCCGTTGTGGGCGATGACGTTGGCGCTGAGCGTGATGCCGTAGCAGTCGCGGTCCAGGATGATCGCCGTGCCGTTGCACTCTTCGATCATGTTCGCGGCCACCACGCTGCCGTAGGTGTTTTCAATCACCACGCCGTGTCCCAAGTGGTCGTCCAAGGCGTTGCCGCTCATGGTCAGATTGAACCCGTCCAGGCAGTGCAGCGCATCCTGGTTCTCCTCGAATTGGTTCGAGGCCACGACGATGTCGTGGCAGCCGAGCAGGTCTAGTCCCGTCCCGCGGTTATAGGTGATCAGCGAATCGCAGATCCGCGGATCCTCGTAGCAGCGGTCCAGGCGGATGCCGTCCCCGCCATGCTGGCTGACGGTGACGCCTTCGATGAAGATCTCGTTGACCAGCCGGGCGTCGATCCCGTGGCCGCTTTTCTCGTTGCCCGTGATGCGGAAGTTGGCCAGCCGGACCCGCCACAGTTCGTTCTTGCGGTCTTGGGCTCCGTCGGGATGCTCCACGATGAGCGCGGGTTGTTGGTCCTCGTTCACGTTTTTGATGTGAGTCGCCGTGCCCGCACCTTCGATGCAGACGTCGCTGGCGCGCAGGACGAGCGGTTGGTTGATCTCGAACGTGCCGGCCGGCAGACGCACCACGCCGCCCTCGGCGGGCAGGGCGTCGAACGCGGCCTGCAACGTCGGGAACTGGGCGGCGTCGAGCGCGGGACGCGCGCCGGGCAAACCGGCGGGTGTGGCCGGTGTGGATTCGCTGTTGGCCGGCAGCGAGGCCAGACCGGTGAGCGCAAGTGCCAGGCAGACAAAGCCGAGTGTCGAGGCAATTTTCATGGATGGTCCTTTCGGGAAAGAGGGTGGCAGAGCCGTGCCGCAGCATCCGGTGATAGCATCAGGATACGCTCGGGCGGCTTCGAAGAAAATCGCTCTAGGGTGGCTTGCCAGCAGATGCTAGAATTCGGCCGCCGAACAAGACTGCTGGCGTCGAACAGCGACGAGTGTCGAACAGCGACGAGTGTCGAACAGCGACGAGTGTCGAAACTGGCGGGGGAGAGAACTATGAGTCGTGTTGTGCTGCTGCTGACAGGTCTCGCAATCTGGTGTCTGGCCGGAGTCGAGCTAGCATGGACCCAGGCCCCGGCCGGCAACCCTACGCCGCCCGCCGTCGCCGCCGCTCCCTTCCCGCCCATGACCGCCCAGGAGCAGAAGTTCCTGGACGAGGTGCTCGGATACTGGGAGAAACGCAGCCAGGCGGTGGAACGCTACCGTTGCACCTTCCGCCGCTGGGATTACGATCCGGTGTTCGGGCCGCAGAACACGTTCAAGACCTACAGCGAAGGCACGATCAAATACTCCGCGCCGGACAAGGGCATGTACAAGGTGGAGAAGATTCTGCACTGGTCGCCGCCCAGCCAGGCAGGGGAGAAGCCGAACTTCGCGCAACGGCCGGATGACTTTGGCGAACACTGGGTTTGCGACGGACTGTCCGTGTTCGAGCACGACCACAAGAGCAAGCAACTGGTCCAGCGCGAGTTGCCGCCCCAGATGCGCGGCAAGGCGATCGCCGATGGCCCGCTGCCGTTCCTGTTCGGCGCCGACGCGGCCAAAATCAAGAACCGCTACTGGATCCACCCGCTGCCGGTTCCGGCGGACGTGAAAGGCGAATACTGGCTGGAAGCTTATCCCAAGTGGCGACAGGACGCGGTCAACTATCAGAAAGTCCACGTCATCATCGCCCAGGACGATTTCCTGCCAAAGGGCCTGGTCATTTTCGACCGCAATTTCAATCCGGTCCGGAACCCGGCCCGCTCGACCTTTACGTTCGAGAGCCGGGAAGTCAACTGGAGCGTCGCGCTGCAGCAGCTGAACATCTTCAACCGCGAGTTCTACGAGCCCAAACCGCCGTTCGGCTGGAAGAAGGTCGTCGAGAAGTACGACCTGCCGCCCGAGGCCCAAGCGTTTGCGCCCGCCGCCGTCGGCGGGATGAATCAGGCTCAACTGCCTCCCAGCGGTCCGCCGCGGCGGTAGAACCGTCGCGGGCCCAGAACTCGCCGGCTGCACGTGCCGGTTCCCGCGAGGCGGCTTGTGAGCGACTCGACTTTGCCGATCAAAACCCTGCCGATCGTCGAACGCTGGGATTGCACCAGTTGCGGCCAGTGCTGCCGCGGTACCGAGATTCCGCTGGACGACGACGATCTGCAGCAACTGCGCCGCCAGCAATGGGATCGGCATCCGGACTATCAGGGCGTCCAGACGGTCGTGCGGCAGGGCATGCTGAGGCGGCGGTATCGGCTGGCCCAGCGCGACGACGGGCGGTGCGTGTTCCTGACCGGGGAGGGCCGGTGCCGGATTCACGAGGAGTTCGGACTGGCAGCCAAACCGCTGGTCTGCCGCGTGTATCCGCTGCAACTGGTCCCTCTGGACGACGTAGCCTTGCTGACCCTGCGCCGCAGCTGTCCTGCGGCCGCGGCGGATCAGGGCAGCGAACTGCGGACGCACCGCGACACGGCCGTCCAGGCAGTGCGGCAACGGCCGCAACTGGCGCAAGCAGCGCCGCCGCCGCCGATCATCGGCAGCGTCCGCCGATCGTGGCCAGACACGCGACTGGTGACCGATGCCTTGGAACGTTTGTTGACCGACGAGCAGTATCCGTTGGTCCGCAGGCTGGCCCACGGCCTGCGGTTCTGCGATGTGTTCGCCCAATGCCGGATCAGGAAACAGGACCGGCCGCAACTGGCCGAGCTGGTGACGCTGCTGGCAGAGGGCGTCCGGCAGGAAGTCGTGGACTTGTTTCGCGAGCGGCGCGCACCCGGCCGAGCCGCGTCGGTCCTGTTTCGTCAGATCGTCGCGGATTATCTCCGCCTGCACCCGCGGGTTTCGCTCCGCGAGTCATGGCGCGAGCGGCTTCGTTTGGCAGCTGCGGCCGTGGCGTTTGTCCGCGGCCAGGGCCCGGTGCCGCGGTGGGGCGACGGTTTTCCGGAGACCACCTTCGAGGCCCTGGAAGAACGCAAGCTGGGACATTGGGGCGTTGAACTGCAGCAGCCCCTGCAGCGTTACTTTGAGACGATGGCGGTTTCCCTGCAATACGCCGTCGCGAGCCGGCCGGGATGGCCGTTGATCGACAACTTCCGGGCATTGGCGGTCGCCTATCCGGTCGCCTTGTGGATGCTGCGCTACGCTTGCGGCGAACGCGAGCCGGCGACGGAAGACGTGATTGAGATCATCACGGCCATCGACCGCGGACAAGGCTACGCCCCGCTGATCGGCAGGCAACACCGGCGTCGCATCTCGCAACTGGCGGCCCTGGGCGAACTGGAGCGGCTGGTGATCTGGCACGCCCGCTGAGCGTCGCGGCTGAAACTTCGTAGGGCGGACTTCCGTCCGCCCGGAGCAGACTCAGACGAACGGAGCTCCCGGCTTTCGCCAGTCGGCGAATGATGCGTGGCAGTGGGTTGATTAGCAGACGGTTACGACGAACGGACGCAAGCGGCGCCAACTGTCCGCTTCGCTGATCTCCAGCACGAGCCTCTGCTTCCGCCACGGATGCTCCTGGCGCAGGAACAGGTCGGTCCACTCCACGCGGCCGAATTCCTCTGCACCGGTCTTTTCCGCCCCTTTTCGTTCTCCTTTAGCAACGGTGGCCGAAATAACTTCCCGGATTTAAGCCACCACGCTGCTTGCCAGCGCGGAGCCATGTTCAGCACCAACCGCCGTCCCCCTCTACGACCGCCGATGTCATCGTTGACATCTCTGGTCTTGAACACCGCTCCACGCTGGCGAGCAGCGTGGTGGCCAGGAGGAGGCTGCCCCCGCAAAGTTGCTGCGGACTCCACCTTGCGAGTCAACGAGTGCTTAGGCTTGCCGCCAGATTCCGCGGGAACGGGAAATCATTTCGGCGTCCGTTGCTAGGGCTGGGCTTTCAGCCGATGGAACGTCAGGCCCTCGTCACCGGGCGGGCCGCCGGTGACGACGAATTGGAACTGGTCAGGCCCGCCGGAGGTGACTTGCCCCGCCATGGTGCCTTCGTCGGCGCTCTCCATGATCAGGGCGTCGTCCTGCGTGGTGTACTTGCCGGCGATCGTTGTCGGCGGCTGGCCCTTGGGCGTCGATTTCCAGCTGAACCCGCCCTGGTCGTCAATGGTCAGATCGAAGGCGTTGCCGTCGCGTTCCGCGCGCCACTGGCCGACAAGGTCTGTGGTCAGCGTCGCCTCGTCCGGCTGGGCGATTTCCGGTTTGGGCTCGATTGCCGGCCTGGCCACTGTCCGTTCCGCATCGGCGGCGGGCGGCGCCTCGATCTCGTCCGGGCTCTGCAACGCCTCGTACATCCGTTTGGCCACCTGGTCGTTCGGCTGTGCCGCGACCACGCGCTGCAGAGCATTCTTCGCCGCATCGGCATGGCCGCAGATCAGGTAGTGGTAAGCCAGCACAAAAGCAGCCGCGGAATCGTCCGGTTTCTGCCGATGGTGCGCCTCCAGCGCCCGCAGTTGCTCGGTGTACTCGTCCACGCCGCTGTACAAACTGATCAGGGTGGTCCAGTCCATGCCGGGCGCGACAGCCAACAGGGCGTTGAGCACGGCGGCGGACTGCTGGTACCGGCCTTGGGCGAACTGGCACAGCGCGTTGAACTCGTGGACCACCGGATCGTTCGGCACCTTGCGCACAGCCTGTTCTGCCAGTCTCAGGGCGTTGCTGTAATCCGCCCGCTTGAATGCGTCGCGCGCCTGGTCCAGCAGGCTGTAACCCGCTTGTTCTTCGGGCGATTCCGCGGGAACGGGCACCGGGGCATCCGGCGTTGGGTTCTGATCGCCCGATTCGATGTAATTGTTGATCACGATCGGCTGCGAGTAATCGTACGCCGGCACGGCGGCCACGACGGTGCTGGTGTAGTAAGGATTCGCGTAGCCGTAGTAGTAACCGTAGCCCCAGGAACCGGTCAACGCCGACAAGCCCCAGTACGTCGCGCCCACGATGGCGGGCACATACCAGTAGTTCCCCCAATGGCCGCTCCAGGAGCCGTGATACCAGCCGTGGTGATGGTGGTGAACGTGACCATGATACCAGTGTTGGTTCCAGTGGCGGTACCAGTCGTCAGGCCCTCCGTAGCCCCAGCCAGGCCGATGAGCCCGGTCGTACTTGAAAGCAAAGTCTCTTGCCATCCAATTATTGGGATAGCGACTGCTGGGCCGATGGCTGATGGATGGCGGGCCGCCGATCCCCGGCTTCGGGCCGCCGATGATGGGCCGTCCGCCGGGAGTGTGCTTCGGATCGAGCCGGCCGATCGTGGGGCGGTCTTTGCTGCTGGGCCGACCGCTGAACTCCGGCCTTCCCAAGGACGGCCGGTCGCCGGGAAATGACTTCAGATCGGGCCGGCCGATCGTCGGGCGGTCCTTGCTGCTGGGCCGACCGCTGAACTCCGGCTTTCCCAAGGACGGCCGGTCGCCGGGAAATGACTTTGAATCGGGCCGGCTGATCGTCGGGCGATCCTTGCTGCTGGGCCGACCGCTGAACTCCGGCCTTCCCAAGGACGGCCGGTCGCCGACGGGTAGGCTCGGACGTTCGATCTTGCCAACACTGGGACGATCAGGAGCGATTACAACAGGCTTGCCGACACCCGGCCGATCGCGAACGATGGCGGGCGGCTGATCGAGTGTGCCGCGTCCTGATGTGCCGAGCTCGGGTTTGCCGCGGCTCGGCCGTCCGCTGCCGGGACTCGGCCGAGTCAAATCGGCGGCAAAGCTTCCTGGGCTGGGACGGCCAGCGCCCGAATCGATGTTGCCCAAGCTGGGACGGATGCTGATCGCTGGCGAGCCGCCGGGCCGCGACGCGACCGAGGGCAGGCTGACGCTGGGCCGCGAAACCGATGGCCGGGCAATCTCGGGCCTTGAACCGCGGTCGAGACTGGGACTGCCGCTGACTCCCAGCGAAGGTCGCGAGATCGACACCCCGGATCCCGGCGAAGACCGGCCACTCACGCTGGGCAGACCCGAGCGACTGCTGACGCTGGGCAGCGAGGGCCGACTGGACGGCAACGAAAAACTCGGCCGCGACATGCCGCCACTGGATCGCGAAACGCTGGGCGCCGGCCGCGACATGCCGCCACTGGATCGCGAAACGCTGGGCGCCGGCCGCGACATGCCGCTGGGCCGTCCGCCGCCGCCCATTCCCATGGACGGCCGGTTGCTGCCAGGACTGCTGGACCCGCCGCGTCCCGATCGTTGTCCGTAGGCGTCCGGGACCAAGACCAGGCCAGCCGCGCCGAGCAGCAGGATGCCAAAAGCAATTGGGTTCATTCTTCGGGTCATGTTACTCACCGTGTTTTCCTTGAGTTGCGGCGATGTCTTGCCGTTTGGGTTTTCAGTTGCTGGGAGGCGGCGGCCGCCGGACGATGGTCACTTCGTAGTCGTCTTTGGTCGTATCGCCCAGGATCCGGTCGAAACCGCGCATGACGAATTTGTCCTTGTCCACGGGCTCGATGAACAGCGTCGCCGAGCCGGTCTGGCCGTCGGGCAACACGGCCGACGACTTGACGACCCAGCCGGTGTCGATGGCCGTCCAGTGCGCATCGCCATAACCGCCGTCGGAATCAAAGGCCCACGAACGCAGTCGCTGGTGCAGCGGGTCCCAACCGATCCGCTGGCTGGTCTTCATCGTCGGGCGGCCTTGAATCTTGACGGTATAATCCATCAGCAGGAAGTTGCCGTCTTCCGACCAGCGGCAGTTCATCAGCACCACGGACTCGGCATTCTCGTCCACCCAATCTCCGGCCAGCCAAGCCAGCGGCAGCAGCCGCTCGTGCGGCGCCGGTTCCTTATCCGCCGCGGACTCGCGGGCCGAGGCGACCAGCCATTGCCCGTCGCGCTGGACGTACATCACCGTGTAGCGGTTGGTCGCCTGGCCCTTGCCGTCCTGGGTGACCACCTTCCGCGTTCCGTCCTCAACCGCCAGGCCCGATCCGAGCACGCGAACCGAGGCGACGTCCAGCGTCATCTTCACGCCGGGGAATTTTTCGAAGAATTTGGTGAAGATCTGCGCCACCTGGTCACGGCCCCGGTAGACGTTGCCTTCTTCGTCCACCGCCTCGCCTTCCGGCAGGAAGGCCGACGCGATGGCCTGGGCCTGGCCGTCGTTGTAGGCTTCCACCAGTCGCTGCGACATCTGGCGGACTGCCTGCTCAGCGGGAGTCGGGTTGCCCGGCTTCTCCTGTGCCGCCGTCATTCCACTGGACAACAAACAGCAAACGAGAATCGAACATGAATATCGCAAGATGGCGCGCTCCTATGAATGAGGAAATGAGGAAAGGTGCCTGGGCCGGTGCCTGATGCATTCTAGCCGATTTGCCGACGGGGGGAAGTCGGACGCCGCGAAGCCTGCTACAATCGGGCGGTTGGTCCGTTGAATTCCCTTTCCCAAGTTGACGAGGGACGACTTCGCCATGGAAACGCCAGAGTTTCAGATGACCGGTTTGGGGAGCAAAGCCTTGCACGCCGGCCAGCGGCCTGATCCGGCCACCGGTTCGCGCGCCATGCCGATCCATCAGACCACCAGTTTCTGCTTCCGCGACACGCAGCACGCCGCCGACTTGTTTGCCCTGCGCGAAATGGGCTGGATCTATACACGGCTCATGAATCCCACGACGGATGTGTTTGAACAGCGGATGGCAGCCCTGGAAGGCGGCGTCGGAGCGTTAGGCGTTTCCAGCGGCCAGCAAGCGATCAGCGTCGCGCTGCTGAACCTGGCCCACGCCGGCCAGCACATCGTCAGCGGCGAGGCGCTGTACGGCGGCACGCTGACTCTGTTGGGGCAGACCTTCAAGAGGCTGGGGATCGAAGTCACGTTCGTCGACGCCACCGATCCGGGGAACATCGCGCGGGCGATCCGGCCCAACACCCGCGCCGTGTACATCGAGTCGCTGGCCAACCCCAAGAACGACGTGCTGGACTACGCGGCCATCGCAGACACGGCGCATCAGCACGGGTTGCCGGTCGTTTGCGACAACACGGTGCTGACGCCGATCCTGCTGCGGCCCTTCGACCACGGGATCGACATCTGCGTGTACAGCGCGACCAAGTTCATCGGCGGCCACGGGACCAGCATCGGCGGCTGCATCGTGGACAGCGGCAAGTTCGATTGGACCCAAGAGCCGGACAAGTGGCCCCAGTTCACCCAGCCCGACGCATCGTACCACGGGGCCGTGTTTCACGAGGCCGTGGGTCAGTTGTGCTATATCATCACGTGCCGCACGCACTGGTTGCGCGATTTGGGCGGAGCCCTGAGCCCGTTCAACGCGTTTCTGTTCCTGCAGGGATTGGAGACCTTGCACCTGCGGATGCCGCGCCACTGTGAAAACGCCCAAGCGGTGGCGGAACACTTGGCGGCGCATCCGCTGGTGACCTGGGTCAATTATCCGGGCCTGCCCTCCCATCCGCACCATGCCCTGGCCCAACGCTACCTGACGCGGGGCTGCGGCGCGATTCTGGGCTTTGGCGTCAAGGGCGGCCGGCAGGCGTCCCAGAAATTCATCGAGTCCGTGAAGATGGCCTCGCACCTGGCCAATATCGGCGACGCCAAGACGCTGGTCATCCACCCGGCCTCCACCACCCACAGCCAACAGACCGCCGACGAACTGCGGGCGGCCGGCATCACCGAGGACTACGTGCGGATGAGCGTGGGCTTGGAGGATCTCGGCGACATCCTGGCGGACCTGGATCAGGCCCTGCAGGCTTCTCAACAACCATGAGCGACAAGAGTGTGTTCGACAGCAGTGACAGTGTGCGGCATGCCAAGCCGCTGCCGTACGCGCAGCACGTTACCTTCGACGGGCCGTTCCACCTGGAATGCGGCCGCCACCTGCCGTCGGTGACCGTGGCTCACGAGACCTACGGCACGCTCAGCCCCGCGCGGGACAACGCCGTGCTGCTCTGCCACGCCATCTCCGGCGACTCGCACGTGGCGCGGCACGACGCGGAGGACGATCCCGGCTGGTGGGACATCGCCGTGGGGCCCGGCAAGCCGATCGACACCGACCGCTACTTCGTGATCTGCCCCAACATCCTGGGCGGCTGCCGCGGCACGACGGGGCCGGTCAGCGTCAATCCGGCCACCGGCGGCGCGTACGGCCCGGATTTTCCGCTGGTCACGATCGGGGACATTGTCAAACTGCAGCGGCAACTGGTAAAGCACTTGGGCATCGAGCGGTTGTTGGCCGTCGTCGGCGGATCGCTGGGCGGCCAGATGGCCATGACCTGGGCCACGCGGTATCCCGACGAGCTGGCCGGTTGTGCGGCGATCGCGACCAGTCCGCGGCTGACGAGCCAGGCGCTGGCCTTTGACGTGGTCGGCCGCAACGCCATCCTGCACGATCCGGACTACGACGCCGGCAGGTACTACGACCACGGGCCGGGGCCGAAAGTCGGCTTGGCCATCGCCCGCATGTTGGGGCACATCACGTACCTGTCCCGCGAGTCGATGATGCGGAAGTTCGACGCCAACCGTTTCACCCCGCGTGACATCGCCACGCAGTTCGAAACCAAGTTTTCCATAGGCTCGTACCTGGCCTACCAGGGCGACCGGTTCGGCGAACGGTTCGACGCCAACAGCTACATCACGCTTTCGATGGCCATGGATCTGTTCGATCTGGGCGCAACGCCGGAGGAATTGGCCGAGTCGCTGCGGCCGTCGACGTGCCGCTGGCTGGTGATCAGTTACACGTCCGACTGGCTGTTCCCGCCTTTCCAGTCCCAGCAAATCGTCGACGCGTTGGTGGCCGAAGACAAGGCGGTCAGTTACTGCAACGTGCAGAGTTCGTGCGGCCACGATGCCTTTCTGCTGCCCAATGAATTGGCGAGCTATGGAACGCTGATCGCCGGCTTTCTGGCCAATTTGAACGAGGCCTCGAAGCTTCCGCCGGTGCAGCGCCTGGCCGGCGCGGCCGCCTCCGACGCCTCCGCGCCCGTTTCGCCGCTGCCCCGCGAACACGCCGCGCACAGGCCGACCAGCATTTTTCACGACCCGCAGCGGCTGGATTACGACTCGATCGTCGAGTTGATTCCGCCGGGTGCCAGCGTGCTGGACTTGGGCTGCGGCAGCGGCGAACTGCTGTCGCAACTTCGGCAGCGCGATCACGCCCGGCTGGTGGGCATCGAGTTGGACGAATCGGCCGTGGTGGCCTGCGTGCAGCGCGGGCTGGACGTCTTGCAGGCCGACTTGAACGAGGGTTTGTCCCTGTTTGCCGACGGCGAGTTCGACGTGGTCGCGCTGTCGCAAACGCTGCAGACGATCATCGACGTGCGGCGGGTGATCCAAGAGATGCTCCGCGTCGGGCGGCAGGCGATTGTCAGCTTTCCGAACCTGGGCTATCACAAACTGCGCCGACAACTGGCCGAAGAAGGCCGCGCGCCGCTGGTCTCGCTGGGCGGCGGCAGTCGCTGGTACGACACGTGGAACGTCCGCTTCCTGACCATCGCCGATTTCGACGAGTTCTGTCGCGACGAAGGCATCCGTATCCACGACCGCGTGTTCCTGGATACCGAAGCCCGCCGCCGCGTGACGGACGACCCCAACCTGAACGCCGACCTGGCCATCCTCGTCCTGAGCCGCTGACGGCGAATGGTCGGCAGGGCACAAAAAAACGGCCATCCGATCCGCCGAGCGAGCGAGAAAAGGCGCGTTCCGCCGCCAGGAACCGATCCCGCGAAGGGCCCGCCGGCCATCGACACACGCGGTTCGACTGCCCCCAAGCAGCACTGTCGCGTGCTGGCCAGCAACCAGCTAGCGGGCTGCCTCAGGGCCGGAAGACGGGTTTCCTTTTCGCCGGAAACGGCACGGCGTGGGCCGCCAACGCATCGAAGGACGCCTGCCAACGCCTACTTCACTGGTGCTTCACTGGCCGACCTGTTTTCGGTCCAACCCTTTTTGGGCAACAGAAACGAGGCGGGTTGCGTTGTCTGGGAAAGAAGGGCTCGCGACATTCTGGGCGAAAGACTCGCGTCAGGCACCAACCTTTCTGAGTTCTGGCAGTCGTACGTTTCGTTTTCAATCGCCGTGCTGGACGTTCCCCGTTCCGTCTTGCCCGAATCGCCAGCATCTTGGTACACTCCGCCGACTTGGCAACTGCGTGATCCGTTGTCCTGTGCCAGAGTTGTTCGGCTTGGGAAGCCCGACTGCTGGCGTCAAGGGGCCGGTGAGTGCCTGCTGAGTCCGTGTCCGCGGTTTGGGGCCCGTGATTTCGTGGCGGAGCGGGCTTTCGTGGGCTGGGGCGGAATGAACTTCGCCCTACGAAGCTTGGCTCGGGACAGGTACTTCGGGTCCGTCCCGCGTCCGGGACGGGTGCTGGCAAGGGAATGTCCGGCAGTGCCTTGGGGGGACAGGGAGGTCCGTTTGTTTTCCCGCTGGTCGATTCGCAAGAAGCTGTGGCTGAACGGCGCGATGCTGGTCGTGGGCGTGGCTCTGCTCGCGTTCAGCAGTTTTCGCGGCGTCTATGCGTATCGCTGGTTGGCGCGAAACATCAGTTATCAGCGGGCCACTGAACTGCGGTTGGCCATGGATCTGTCGTATCGCGTCGGCGAACTGCGGTCGATCGTCAGCCAGGTCCGCCGCCACAGCGATTTTGCGGCCGTCGGTCTGAATCGCCAGGACTTGCGGGAAGCGTTTCGGGTGGAATTGCTGAAACTCGACGAAACGCTGCGCGGTTACGACGAAACGCTTCATGTCTACGATCCCGATCCGGATCAGGTCGAGCCGGCCGCCCAGCCGCTGTTCGAGCGGCAGACGGTCGCCAAGATCCGCCAGCGACTGGACCAAATCGCCAAGCTGAACCAGGACGACGCTTGGGTGTTCAATGAACTTCAGGTCGACGACCTGGACGCCGCGCTGGCCGATCTGCATTCGCTCACGCTGTCGCTGCCGCAGCACTTGCAGCAGCGCCTGCGCGAGCTGGCGGGGGAGGTTCGGGGCGAGTATCGCACGTGGATTGTGCTGACCTGGATCTCCAGCCTGTCGGCTGTGATTGTCCTGTTCGTCTTGGCCAATTTCTTCCGCCGCTCGGTGTTCCAACCGCTGGGGATCGTCGTTCAAGGGTCCCGCCGCATCGCCCGCGACGGCGATTTCGAGCATCGCATTCAGCTGCGCACGCACGACGAAATCGCCGAATTGGCCGGCGGGATGAACGCCATGACCGAACGCTTCCTGAAGATCCGCGACGACTTGGATCGGCAAATCCAGGAGCGGGACGAACAGGTCCGTCAGCGCACGAAGCAGGTCGTCCGCAGCGAACAGCTGGCGGCCGTGGGTTTTCTGGCCGCCGGCGTGGCGCACGAAATCAACAATCCGCTGGCCGCCATCGCCTGGGCGGCCGAGTCGCTGGAGATGCGGTTGCACGACCTGATCCAGCAGGACGAGCAGCAGCCGGACGACGAGCGCGACGAGGACATCGACGTGTTGCGGAAGTACTTGCGGAAGATCCAGGACGAGGCGTTCCGCTGCAAAGGCATCACCGAGAGGCTGCTCGACTACTCCCGCATGGGCGACGTACAGAAGCACCCTACGGACCTGAGCGAGCTGGTGCAAGGCGTGATCGACATGGTGCGGCACTTGGGCAAGTACCGCGAGAAGAACATCGAATTCGACGGCACCACGCCCGTCGTCGCCTCGGTCAACGCCCAGGAGATCAAGCAGGTCGTGCTGAACCTGATCACCAACGCCCTGGACAGTCTCGATCCGGGCGGCACGGTGTCCGTGCGGTTGCGGAACGCGGGGGGCGGCGCCGAACTGGTCGTGCGAGACAACGGGTGCGGCATGACCGAGGAGGTGCTGCAGCACATCTTCGAGCCGTTCTTTACCCGCCGACGCGGCGGCCAAGGCATCGGCCTGGGACTGTCCATCACCTATCGCATCGTCCAGGACCACGGCGGCGAAATCCTGCCGCACAGCGACGGTCCGGGACGCGGTTCCGAATTCAAGGTCACTTTACCCCTGGTGGTGCATGATGAAGAAAACCGTCAAGAGAAGCAACAAGCCGCATGACGGCCTGAAGATCCTCTTTGCCGACGACGAACCCTCGATCCGCGAAGTCATGCAACTGGAACTGGAGCGGATGGGGCACGAGGCCACGATCTGTCCGGACGGCCTGACCGCCGCCGCCGCGCTGGAACGTAACAGCTACGATTGCGTCCTGGTCGACTTGGACATGCCCGGCTTGAACGGGATCCAAGTCATCGAACGGGCCAAAGAACTGGCCCCGGAGACCGAAGCCGTGGTGCTGACGGGCAAGTCGTCGCTGGACACGGCCATCGCCGCCCTGCGGCAAGGTGCGTTCGATTACTTGACCAAGCCCTGCAAGCTGGTGGAACTGGAATCGCTGCTCTCGCGGATCGCTCAAAAACGGGAATTGACGAACCAGTACCGGGCCTTGAAACAGCGGCTAGCCCGGATCGAAGGGAAGATGAACCTGGTCGGATCGAACGAAGCGATGGAACGCGTGCGGCAACTGATCGCCAAAGTCGCGCCGACCCGCTCGACGGTCCTGATCCTCGGCGAGACGGGAACCGGCAAGGAACTGGTGGCGCGGGCCCTGCACGAACAGAGCCTGTGCGCCGACAAGCCCTTTGTGCCCGTCAACTGCGGCGCGCTGCCGGAGGCGCTGATCGAAAGCGAACTGTTCGGGCACCGCAAGGGCGCGTTCACAGGCGCCGACGATCACCGGGTGGGGCTGTTCGAGGTGGCTCACGGCGGCAGCCTGTTCCTGGACGAGATCGGCGAGTTGCCCAAGGCGATGCAGGCCAAGTTGCTGCGCGTGCTGGAGAGCGGCGAGATCCGGCGGATCGGCGACAACGAGTCGCGGCAGATCGACGTGCGGGTGATCTGCGCCACCCACCGCAACCTGGCGGAGATGGTCGAGGACGGGGACTTCCGCGAAGATCTGATGTACCGCATCAACACGTTCGAGATTCAAGTCCCGCCGTTGCGACTGCGGACCGACGATATCCCGGAACTGGCCGAACACCTGTACCGCCGCTTCCGGCCCGCCGTGAGTGCCTTTCAGCAACTGTTCACCTCGGAAGCCGTCGAGTTGCTCAAAGCCCACTCCTGGCCGGGCAACGTCCGGGAACTGGCCAACGTCGTCGAGCACGCCACGATCCTGTGCGACGCGCCGCCGATCTCGGTCGAGCACCTGCCCCGCAGCTTCAACGCCCGCGGCGTCCGGATGCCCGACCTGGGCCCGGTCTCGCTCCGCGACCTGGAAATGCACGCGATCCTGCAATCCCTCGACCGCCACGACGGCAACAAAGCCGTGGCCGCCGAAGAACTGGGCGTCAGCCTGAAGACGCTGTACAACAAGCTGAATCAGGCCCAGGAATTCGACCGCAAATCGGCCTGACGCGGCCCGGCGGCGATGCCCCAAGGCCCGGACCGCCGCCGGTCTTGGGCTGGTCCTACTTGTCCGCCAGCGCGGCCTGGGCCTGGGCGACGATCCCGGAGGCGGTGATTCCAAAGCGCTCGTACAGCTGCTTGAACGGCCCGGAAGCGCCGAAGCCGGACATGCCGACGAAACGGCCGCGGGAGCCCAGGTAGCGGTCCCAGCCCTGGCGGATGCCGGCTTCCACCGCGACGCGGGCGGTGACCTGCGGCGGCAGGACGCTGTCGCGATAGGCCTGATCCTGGGCGTCGAACAACTCCCAACACGGCATGCTGACCACGCGCGCCGCGACCCCCTCCGCCGCCAGCTTCTGCTGGGCTTCCAGGCACAACGGCACCTCGCTGCCCGTACCGATCAGGATCACGTCGGGCTGCCCGTTCGGCGCGTCGAGCAGCACGTAACCGCCGCGGGCCACGCCGGAGGCCGCGGCGCACTTCGAGCGGTCCAGCGTGGGCAGGTTCTGCCGCGTGAGCACCAGCGCTGCGGGCCGATCGGCAATCGCCAGGATCTGGCGATACGACTCGGCCACCTCGTTCGCGTCGGCGGGCCGAAAGACGAGCAAGCCGGGGATGGCGCGGCAGGCCGCCAGGTGCTCGACGGGCTGGTGCGTCGGGCCGTCTTCGCCCAAACCGATCGAATCGTGCGTCAAGACGTACAGCACACTCTGGTGCATCATCGCGGCCAGCCGCATGGCCGGCCGCATGTAGTCGGAGAACACAAAGAACGTGCCGCCGAACGGACGCAGCCCGGACAAGGCCATCCCGTTGCAGACCGACCCCATGCCGTGCTCGCGGATGCCGAAGTGCAGATTGCGGCCGCCGCGCTCCTGGGCGCTGAAATGCCCGGCCTTGTCGACTTTCAGCAGCGTGTTGTTCGACGGGGCCAGGTCGGCCGAACCGCCGACCAGCCAGGGCACGTTCTTGGCCACCGCGCAGAGCACCTGGCCGGACGACACGCGGCTGGCCAGGCCCTTGGCGTCCGCCGGAAATACGGGGATGTCCTTGTCCCAGCCGTCGGGCAACTGGCGGGCCCAGATCCGAGTCAGTTCGGCGGCCAGCTGCGGATGCGTCGCTTCGTACAACGCGAACTTCGCCGCCCAATCGGCGTGCAACTGCCGGCCGCGAGCCCCGATGCCTTCGGCGAAATGTTCGCGGACGCCCTCCGGCACCAGGAAGGACTGGTCCTCGGGCCAGCCGTAGGCCCGCTTGGTCAAGCGGATTTCGTCTTCGCCCAGCGGCGCTCCGTGCGCGTCGTGCGTGTTGGCTTTGTTCGGCGAGCCGTACCCGATGACGCTCCGCACGACGATCAGCGTCGGGCGGTCGTGGCAAGCGCGGAACGCGGCCAGGGCCGCCTCCATCGCCGCCACGTCGTTCGCGTCCTCGACCGTGACCGTGTTCCAGCCCAGCCCGCGGAACCGCTTGGCGACGTCTTCGCTGAACGCCAGATCGGTGTGGCCCTCGATCGTGATTCCGTTGTCGTCGTAAATCCAGCACAGATTCGACAGCTTCAAATGCCCCGCGAGCGAAGCCGCCTCGCAGCCGACGCCCTCCATCATGTCGCCGTCGCCGCACAGCGCGTACACGTCGTAGCCGAACAGGTCGAAGCCCGGCTGGTTATAGCGCGCGGCGAACCATTGCCCGGCCAAGGCCATGCCCACGCTGGTGGCGATGCCCTGGCCCAGCGGTCCGGTCGTCATTTCGATCCCCGCCGCATCGCCGTATTCCGGGTGCCCGGCGCAAGGGCTGCCCAGCTGACGGAAATTGCGGATGTCGTCCAGCGAGACGGCCGGCTGGTCCAACACCTGGCCGCGCTCGACTTTGCGGACGCCGACCAGGTGCAACAGCGAGTACAGCAGCATGGAAGCGTGGCCGCAGGACAGGACGAACCGGTCGCGGGCCGGCCACCACGGGTGCTCCGGGTCGTAACGCATCTGACGGTTCCAAACCGCGTAGGCCACCGGCGCCAGAGACATCGGGGTTCCCGGATGGCCGCTGTTGGCCTTTTGCACTGCGTCCATCGACAAGGTACGGATCGTGTTGATTGCCAGCTGTCGGCGGTCGTCTTTCTTTGCGGTCATGATCGGCACTTTCTGTAACGGTTCCTGCTGCGGCGAATGGGCGTCCCAGCGACGCCGGGCAAGTCGGTCCACCAGTGGCGGACAATGTAACCTCTTGCCGGACCCAACGTCAATGACCGGCCTGAGTCAGGGTGCAAAGACTGGGCTCAGGCACTTCGGCCGCCTGCCGTCACGGCAGGATCAGCAGCCACAGCCCCGCGATGGCCAGCGTGAGGATCGTCACCGGCACCCCGACCACCGCGTGTTCGCGCCAGCTGATGCGGATGTTCAGCCGCGCGGCCTGGTCGATCACAATCATGTTGGCGATGCTGCCGACGATCAGGAGGTTTCCAGCCAACGTGCTGGACAAAGCCAGGATCGGGCCGGCCAGCGGGTGATGAGCCGCCGGCAGCAAGAGCATCGTCGCCGGCACGTTCGAGACCACGTTGGACAACACGACGCTGGTTCCAAACAGCCAGGCGGGCTGGGCCGGGTCGACGCCGGCCGCCCGCAGGCTGTCCATCAACGCTTGCAGGTTCCCGGACTGCGACATGGCCCCGTTCACGATGAACAGCCCCGCGAACAGCACAAGCAGCTGCCAGTCAATCAGCTGCAGGATCTCGCGAGACTGCATGCGGCGACTGGTCAGCAGCACGCCGGCAGCCGCCAGGGCGAGGACTTCCCGCGGCAGACTGCCCCACAACAGCCCGCCGACCAGCAGCCCCAAGACGATGAATCCTTTGACCGTCTGCCAGCGATCGAAGGGCCTGCCCGCGCCGGCGATTGTCCATGTCTCGCGGGTCCAGTTCCCGGCCGTGCGCAGGCAAATCACCAGCCAGGTCGCGGCCAGCCCCAGCAGCGTCGGCACGGCGGCCTGCAGCAGGTAGACGTCGAACCGCAGTTTCAGCACCTGGCCGATCAGCATGTTCTGAGGATTGCCGATCAAGGTCGCCGCCGAACCGACGTTCGAGGCGCAGGCCAGGGCCAACAGAAAGGGCACCGGATCGAGCTTCCGCCGGGCGCAGCCGTCCGCCAGGACAGGGGCCATGGCCAGACAAATGATGTCGTTGCACAGCAAGGCGGACAGCGCTCCGGAGGCGGCGATGACCAGGGCCAAGAGCCGCGGCGGCGAGACGTCCAACTCCGCCACGCGCGTGGTGAACCGCGTGTAAAAACCGCTCAACCGGAATTGGGCGGAAACGACCATCAGCCCCAGCAGCAGACCGATCGTCGGCGTGTCGATGGCGATCCACGCCTGCTCCGGAGTCAGCCGCTCGAACGTCACCAGCACGATCGCACCGAGCAACGCGACGCCCGTGCGATCCAGGGCCAAACCGGGAATCCCGCCGGCGATCATCCCCAAATACACGACGACGAAGACGAAAAAGACCAGGGCGTCCATACTGAGCCACGGTTGAAGTCGGCGGCGAAGATAGTTGGGCGAAGACAGTTCCTGGCACCAAACGGGATTTCCGCACTTTTCTGCGTCGTTTATGAAGTCACGGTTTCGGTGCTGGGGTCAGGCTTACAGAATTCAATTTTGGCCGAGCGGAGTCATGCGACGTGGCTGGCACCAAACTCGGCCAAAATTGAATTCTGTAAGCCTGACCCCTGTACAAGTGTGCGACCACGGACAGCACTACGACCTACCCCTTTCCCGTTTGGTGCTAGTGGGTTGCCATGTGCAACCATTGGGGTGCCGTGAGCGGGACGGCACTAGCCGCCGGTTGTTTATCCTGCGTACGGCCAGCATCTGCATCTCGCGCGTCCCGCTCATCTTCCGTACCTTTCGCTGCGACGAAGGACCAAGCCGGGTTCGCGGTTCAGTCCAGCGTCAGGACTCGGGGACTCGGGCCGCAAGCCGGAATCGGCACCGTGGCGGTCGAGGCCGCCTGGTCCCACGTCCAGTCCTTGACGGCGGCGCCGTCCAGCGTGACGTTCTTGGGGCGGGCGGGCAGGTGGACGGTGGCCGTCACCTGGCGCGTGTCCGGCATGCCGTCAAAACGGCCTTCGCGCCCGCCGACGGTCAGCTTGACGGTCTTGCCGGCCGTTTCGCAGGTCAGCCGGGTGCGTGCGAACCGGCCTTGGCGGTAACCCAGACTGCTGCCGTCGTCTTCGTACAGCGTGAACGTGCTGCGAGCCGCCGGGTAGACGAGCAACCCCACCTCCGGCGACCAGCCCTTCTCCACGTGGTCGCAGGGCGGCCAGGTCGGAAGGATGGCGCCGCTCTGGACCATCAACGCGCCGCCGCGCGTGGGCGTGATTTCCACCGGAAGCGTCGCCGGCCCGCGGGTCCGCTTGCCGCTCCAGAAGTCGATCCACTCGCCGGGCGGCAAACGGACCTGCTTGGCAAAGGCGGAGACCAGGAGGAAATCGCCCAGCATGTACTGACTCAGGACGGCGTCCCAGGCCGGGTCCTCGGGGTAGACCATGGGCATCGCCCGCATGACGGGATAACCGGTCAAAGCGGCCTCGGCGGCCGTCGAGTACAGGTAGGGCAGTAGACGGTAGCGGAGCTGTCCGTACTGGCGGTACGCAGCCGTGTGCTCGTCTTCCAGGTACCAGGGCTGATACCAGTAGTCCCAATTGTTCTGCTGAGCCCAGGTCTGCAGGAAGCCGAAGTGCAGGCCTTCCACGTCCGTGACGGTCATGTCGCACGAATGGTTGGAATGGCCGGAGAAGGCGAGGTTCAGCATCGAGGCCAGCGGCTTGGGGCCGCCGCCGGTGTCGCCGGCCCAGGTGGCCACGTATCGCTGGACGCCCGTGTACCCGCCGGCCGAGTAGACCATGCTCCGGCGCTGGGTGTGCTCCTCGAATCCGCGGGCCATCTGTTTGGCGTAGATCACGGGATACAGGTTGTGCATTTCCTCGTCGGACATGCCGTTGCCCCATTTCCGCGTGGGGTGCTCGATGACCTGCGCGGAGCCGTCCAGTTTGAAGGCGGACGCGCCCTGATCGACGAATTTCTTCAGGTGCTCGAACCAGGGCTCCAGCGTCTGCGGCGTCTCCGGCTTGGCCGCAGTCTTGGACTTTGTCTTGGCAGGCTTGCTCAGTCGCTCGTCCACAAACCCCTGCTGCACGTCGACCGCGGCGCCCGCGACAGGCTTCGCGGCCGCCAACGCCTTGCCGGCGGCGAGCTGCTGCTCCTCGAACACGCCCAGGTCATAGTCGCAGCACAACCAGAGACTGAGCTTGAACCCCTTCCGCTTCAGCGCGCCGAAAAAGGTGTGCGGACCTTTGGGGGCCCAGTAGGGAATCGGAAAACGCTGGGGATGCCAGGCTTTTTCCGTGCTGAAGTCGTAGTGCTTCGACATCCAGCCGGGCTCCAGCCCGATCACATCGCAAGGCAATCGCTCGCGGCGGAAGGTGAGGGCTTCGTTCATCATGTGAAAGGCATCGATGTTTTCGTTGCTCACGTAGGTCAGGCCGTAACCCCAAATCGGCAGCAGCGCCGGACGCCCGCTCAGCGACGTGTAGGTGTCGAGCAGGCTGCGGTAGTCCGGGCCGCAAAACAGGTAGTAATCGAGGTCGCTGCGGCGGGCGGTGCAGATCATCCGCTCCGGATCGCTCTTGCCGACGTCGATCGTATTCCGCCAGGTGATGTTCATCAGCAGGCCCCAGCCCCGATTGCTCAAGACCACGGGGATCGGCATATAGGCCTTGACGTTCAGGATCCAAAACTCGTAGGCGTTGCCCCGCCGCATGATGTTTTCGCGGCTCACGTCGCCCAAGCCGTACAGGCGCTCGTCCTTGGCCAGCGGGAAACGCAAGTCGTAGCCGCCGCCGGTCTGGTACACGGGAGCGGCGTGCTGAATCAGCGGCTTGCCGTCGGCGGCAGAGAGCGTCACCGCGCCGTCTTTGCGGCTGACGGTGAGCTTGGCCTGCTTGGTGGCCAGCGTGTGAACGCCACCCGCTTCCGTCAGCTCGAAGGCAACTTCCGGAAAGGCGGCGGTGAGAATGCCGTAGCGGTTGAGAGCGGATTCGGTCCATTGCTTGGTCTTGCCGTGGCGGATGCGGAACAACCGCTCGCCCAGCACGTCGACGCGGACCAAGGCGCCGCCGTCCAGCGGCAGGACGATGTTCCGTTTTGCCAGCGGCGCGGAATCGGGCCACCCGACGGCTTTGACGGCTTCCTCCGTCCTGCCCTGGCTGGTCAGCAAAATCCCTGTCAGGAAGAGAGCAACAAACAGTCTGTACATGGAAGAATACCTCGGAATCTGGGGTTTGTAGTGCGGGCGGCCGGCGGGAGCGGCGAGGCTGCCGTTCTCGTTCTGGCCGATGCCGGACACAGTCGTTCGGAACGGCTCCAGGCGGGCAAACGACGCTATTGTCCCCCATCGCCTTCCGCCGCGTCAAGCAGGCGTTGGCCGGTCGGCGATGTCCGCGTCTGGAACCGCGTCTGGAACGGTGGACGGTCAGATCCGCCAGCCGTCGCGGTACTGGCATCCCAGCCGCTGACTGGCTTCGGCATGATTGGTGATCTGGCCCGTGAGGGGGTCGTAGGAGAGGTTTTCCCCAGGAAACTGCGTGGCGATGTTGCCAAGCATCAGCAGTTCGCTGAGCGGGCCGCCGTTGTCGAAACTCGCCAGAATATGGGGTTTTTCGCCGCGGCAGGCGTCGATCCAGTCGACGTAAATCCCGCGACTTTCGGGAATCCGCTGGGGACGGTTCGTTTCGATCTTCTCGAACAGGTTCTGAGGCAGAGCCGTGACGTGGACACTGTGGTCGTCGGCGACCAGCGCGCCTTGCGTCCCGATCAGCAGGGACCCGGCGGTCTTCATCAGGGCGTCGGCCTGTTCCGGCTTCGTGACGCCAAACGGCCGCAGCTTTTCGTGAATCAACTCGCGGGCTCCCGGCGCATACTCCGGACCATGATGCCAGGTGATCGTCACCGGCGGCAGGTTTCCTGCGGGGCGGGCGGGGAGTTCCCAGCGGACTCGCTCCCAGCGCGGAAACGAGACGGGATTCAACCGGGAACACTCGGCACGGACGCGGATCAGGGGTCCCGGCGTGTCCCACAACTCGCGGAGTCCCAACGTCAGGAAGGGAAAGATCGACGTGTGCGGGCCGAAGCTGCCCAGGCCGCCGCTGCAGGTCTCCCGCCAGTGCGCATAGCTCATCCAATCCGGGTGGTACGCGCGCCACGCCAGCGGCCCCAGCCAAAGGTCCCAAGCGAGTCCCTCGGGGACCGGCTGCCTGCCTTGCGGCAGTGCGTCGCGGTCTGGTCCGCCGCGGCGGAACCAGAGATGGACCTCCTGGACCTGGCCGAGCACTCCGTCCTGCACCAACTCGATGGCCCGGCGAAACGGGCCGGTGCCGGTGCCGGGACTGCGGTACGTCGTAGGCAGCCCGGTCTCGGCCGCCAGGGCGCGCAGGCGCCGCGCATCGTGGATGTTCCTCCCCAGCGGGCGCTCGCTGCACACCGGTTTGCCCGCGCGCAACGCCGCTCCGCAGGCGACGCCGTGCAAGTGATCGTATTCGGAGACGACCAAAGCGTCGATCCGGTCAGCCATCTCGCCGAACAGTTGGCGGATATCCGCAAAGATCGTCACGCCTTCGCCCTGGGCCAGGCGGCGATAGCGGCGAGCCGCGTCGCGCTGCTGGGGATTGCGGGGATCGTCCAGTCGCCGCGCCAGCTCGTCCCATTTCTTGAAGATGTCGGGGATCTTCCGCTGGTCGACATTTCCCAGCGCGACCAACTCCGCGTTGTAGACGTGCGCTCCGGTGACGAAGGCGGCCGCATTGTACAGGTTGCCAAACAGGGCCAGACGCAACCGCTGGTTGGCGTCGTACGCAAAGGCCGTACGCGGCGAGCGCAGTACCAGCCAACCCCCGCCGACGCCACCCGCACCGGCGAGCAGACGACGCCGAGTCAGCCCGCGTTGCCCGGCGGTTCCTCCGTGTTGCCGTGTCATGGCGCAGTGTCTCGGAAGGATTCTAGATCGTCCAACCTTGGCGATATTCGTAACGCAGCAGGGCTGCCGCGCGGGGATGATTTGTGATCTGACCGCTGGCCGGATCGAACTCGATCGTCTCGCCGGGGAACCGCGTGGCCAGGCTGCCCACGGTCAGCAACTCCGCCAGCGTCGCGGCGTACCCGAAATGCGAAATCGGCTGCGGGCCGCCGCGGCAGGCCTGGATCCACTCCCGGTAATGCCCCGGCGAGGTCGGCAGGGTCACCGGACGGGTCTGCTCGACGTTCTCGAACTTCGGCCGGGGCATCAGGTTCACTTCGGTGTTGTGGCTGGGCGTCGCCAGCAGACCCCGGCTGCCCAGGATTACGCAACCGGCGCCGTTTTGCGGCAGCATTTTCTTCAACTCGCCGTCCGTCGCGCCGTGATCGCGGAGCAGCGTCTCCAACATGCTGCGCGTGCCCAAAGCGTAGTCGGGCGGATAGCCGTGGTGCCAGGTGAAGGTGACCGGCGGTAACGGGCCCCGCGCGGGGACCTCCCAGTGGATTCGTTCCCAGCGCGGGTAAGAGATCTGGTTGACCTCGGAGCATTCCGCCACGACGCGAATCCGCCCGGCGCCGGCACGGGCCTGCCACAACTCGTTGACCCTCAGTCCCAGGAAGGCCATGTTCGCGGAATGCGGCCCGAAATTGCCCAGTTCGCCGAGGCTCGTGTCCCGCCAGGCAATGCGGTTGATCCAGTCCGGGTGATACTCGCGCCACTTGACCTGGGCCAGCCAGAGGTTCCAGTCCAGTTCCTGGGGCACGGGCTGAGCGCCCTGCGGGGTCTGCTGAAAATTCCGCCCGCCGCGGGCGAAGAACACATGGACTTGCCGCACGTCGCCCAGGACGCCTTCGCGGAGGAGTTCCACGCCGCGGCGGAAACCCGGCGCGGCCGCGCCGCCCGTGTTCACCTGGGTGGGCAGTTGGCACGGTTGGGCCAGGTGGAACAACGTCCGCGCCTCGTAGGCGCTGATGGCCAGCGGCTTTTCCGCCATCACCGGCTTGCCGGCGCGCAGCGCGGCCGCGGCGATGATCGCGTGCGTGTGATCCGGTGTGGCAACCATCACCGCGTCGAACTGATCGGCCGCGTCGTCCAGCAGGCGGCGGAAGTCCGCGTGCAGCGGGGGCGGCTTCTCCGCCAGCGGACCGTAGACGCGGGCCGCTGCGGCGCGCTCTTCCGGTTTGTCCGACCGGCTCCATTCCGCCGCCCGCGCGGCCCAGAAGTCATAGACCCGCCGTACCTTGCGCTGGTCCACGTCGCACGAGACCGTGTACTCGACGTTGTCCAGCAGGTGCAGTCCCGAGGCAAATCCGACGTAGGCGCCGTAACCGGCCATGCCTACCACCGCCAGTCTCAGGCGGTCGTTGGCCCGGTAGGCCAGCGCGCTGCGAGCGGAAGACAGAATCAGCAACCCGCTCGCGCCGCCGGCGGCGCGCTGCAGGAACCGACGACGGGACGTTGCGCGTTTCATGGTCTCGCCCCTCGCTTTCGGATTGTCTCGCCGGATTCGACTCGGCTACTTCCACAGCGTCTGGATCAGCTCCACGGTCCGGTCGACCAGCACCTGCCCGCCCTCTGGGCCGACGCGGTTGCTCTGGGGAATCGCGCCGTAGCCGCCGCCGCGGACCGCCCGCTCGGTAGGCAGATACGAGCCGACGCCGGCCAATTGGATCACCACCGTCTGCAGCGCGGGACTCCGCGCTTGCATCGCGACGCCGTAGTCCGTATACAGCTCGAAATCGTTGGTCGCAATCGCCACGTCGCCCAGGCGGACGACGTGCAACTCCATCGCGTGCGGCTCGGTCTTGCCGGCCTGCTGCGCCTCGAAACGGTCCACGACCCGCCGATGCCACCGCATCAGCGTCGCGTGTTTGGGATCTTTGGAGAGCCGCTCCGCCTCCGCTTTCGCCTGTTGGGCTTCCTGCTCCGTCACCACTCGCGCCGGCAATTCGATCGTCTGGGCCCGATGCGCGAAGACCGCCTCGGCATGTTGCTCTTTCTGGGCGGCTGCATAGGCGTCGGCCCAGGCGGCGTCGATTCGTCGAGCGATTTCCTGCAGCCGGGTCAAGCCGCGCAGTTTCCGCATCCGCTCTTCCGCAGCCTTGCGGTACATCAGGTGCGGCGACTGGTCGCCCGCGGCGCCGATCCAGCCCAGCACGACCAGGCCTTCGCCGTGTCGGGCTTGCAGCAACTGCCGCGTTTCGTGCCAGTAGTCGGCGTTGATGGCCGAAGTGCCTTCCACCTCCTGGGCCGGGCAAGCGACGTCGACCGCCGTCGCGATCAGCTTCTGGTCCTGGTCCCAGAAGAAGAGCGCGTGGAGGCCGTGATCTTCGTAGCCTTCGATGCCGCGGAAGTCGGGACGGTTGGTCGCGCCGTACATCTGCGCACGGCCGTCGGCGTACACGGCGCGGCGGTTTTGCGCGACCACGGCGTGCCCCAATCCCCAGCCCACGCGGCCGGGCTTCCGCGTCTGCCAGGCCTGAACGATCACGTCGCACAGGCGGCCCAGCAGGAAGTCGAAGTACTCCGTCGGCTGCATCACGCCGTCCTTGGGGATCTCGTAAGCACCCTCCACCAGCACCGGCGCGGTGTGCGTATGCGTGGCGCTGAAAACGAGCTTGGCGACATCCAGATCGGGCACGCGGGCCTTGACCTGCTCGCGGACCTTCTCCAGCATTCCGCCGCGGAGGATGGTCAGATCGCAGGCCACGAACACCGCCTGGTCGCCTTTTTGGCTGCCGTGGCGGCCCTCCAGGGCCAGGGCCGCCGCGATGATCGGGGACTCCACGCTTTTCGAGATGCGGGTGTGCATCTGACCCTGCAAGGCCACCGGCTGGTCCGGAGTGATGCTGATCGAGGCGGCGCCCACCAGCAATTCACCGGCCGGTTGCGGCGCCGGCGCCGCTTCCCCGCCCCAGGCGGCCCGGCTGACACCGGCCAGCAGCCCGCTGGTCCCTGCAGCGCAAACCAAATCCAGAAAACGCCGACGGTCCATTTCACGATTCATCAGCAAGACTCCTTGTTAACCCCAACGTTGCAGAAACCCCGGCGAGCGGCCGGCGTCAGCCCGCCGGTGCCCCCGCATCCCCCGGCGGGCTGACGCCCGCCGTTCGCCATCGCGTTGGCAACTGGCGGGTTCGTCCCTCACACCTCGACCCACTGGCCGGGGACCGGCACCGGATAGCGGCCGTTGGCGTCGGCCACGACCGGCGGCGGGCTGTTCTCGTTCAAGTGATCGACGCCGCCGGGAACCCATTCGAACTTGGAGGCCATGACCTCGTCCATCGTAATCACCCGGCCCATGTGGATCGCGGCCCGGCCCATGATGTCGGCCGCCTGGGACATGGCCGCCTGGCGGGCCTCGTTGTGGTGCCGGTCCTGGCGGATGGCGTCCAGGAACACGTCCCACTCGGCCTGCCAGGGGCTGATCGGTTCCGGCGGCGCTTCCCAAACGAGATTGTCCGCCTCGAAACGCTGATCCTTGTACAGTCGCGTGGTGGCGGCGTGGATCTTGCCGGAGAACTGGGCACCGCACTTCGAGCCGTGGATGTAGGTCGAGAATTCGTTGTGCGTGTTGGCCAGGTTGCGCATCACGTAATAGGCCTTGGTGCCGTCGGCAAAGGTCCACTCGGCGCAACAGCTGTCCAGGTTCTGGCCGCAATCGGTGCTGTTGGCCGCCCGCCCCCCGATGCCGTGCGCCGACACGGGCCAAGCGTCCTTGATCCAGCACATCTCGTCGATCTGATGGATGTCGGCCTCGGACCACAGTCCGGCGGAGACCCAGAACAGATGGAAGATGGTGCGGAGTTGCCAGTAGATTTCGTTTTCGCCCTCCGGTTTGCGCCCCAGGCCGCCGAAGTGCTCGCTGCGGTAGGCGCGGAGGAGCTGAATCTGGCCCATCGCCCCGTCGCGGATCCGCTTGATCAGCTCCTGGCGGTTCTTGGAGTGGCGGCACATGGTGCCGGCGGCGATCTTCAGGTTCTTTTTCTCCGATTCCTCGGCCGCCTTGAGCACGCGCCGCACGCCCACCGGATCGGTCGCAAACGACTTCTCAAAGAACACGTTCACGCCCTTGGCCACCGCATACTCCAGATGCAACGGGCGGAACGCGGCCCGCGTGGTCAACAGGGCCACGTCGCCGGGACGCAGGCAGTCGATCGCCTTTTTGTAGGCGTCGAAGCCGACAAAACGCCGCTCCGGCGCGACGTCGACTTTCTGCGGATCGACCTTGGTCAGATTGGCGTGCGAGGCCGCCAGCCTCCGCTCGTGGATGTCCGCCATAGCCACCAGCTTGACCGGGCCGCCGGGCGAAGCGAAGGCGTTGGCCACCGCGCCGTTGCCGCGCCCGCCGCAGCCGATCAACGCCAGGCGGATCGTGTTCTCCTCGGCAGCGTGGACGCGGGGCAGGGACAGACCGGCTAAGGCCGTCCCGGCGGCCAGTCCGCCACTCCACTTGACAAAGTCACGCCGGGAAGGATTTCTGTGGGAACCGGCCGACAGGTTGAATTCTCGTTTCATGGTGGGCCTCGAAGCAGGAGGATTCGGGAGCGACGATCCAGGTGGGATCGCGGCAGTCAATGAACGGGTCATTCTGGACCACGGCTTGGGGTGCCGTCAAGACGCGGCGCGACGCGGCACGCTTTTATCTCCCCGGCGCTGCAGCCCGTCTCACGGCGGGGACGTTTTCACGGTTGCCCGCTTGCGGTTGTAGAAACGCAGCTCCAAAATGGCGGCGAAAGGGAACTTATGCTTGCCAAACTGAAAACCTTTTCGCTGCTGGGGATCGAGGCGCTGCCGGTCGAGGTCGAGGTGGACGTGTCGCCCGGCGCGCTGCCCAAGACCGTGCTGGTGGGGCTGCCGGAGGCGGCGGTCAAGGAGAGTACGCACCGGGTCGAGCGGGCGATCGTCAACTCGGGATTCCAGCGGCCCCAGGACCGGATCGTGATCAACCTGGCCCCGGCCGAATTGCCCAAGCAGGCGTCGTCGTTCGATCTGCCGATTTCGCTGGGGATGCTGGCCGGCAGCGGCCAGCTGCAGTCCGAGCTGTTCGACAAGTACGCCGTGGTCGGCGAACTGGCGCTGGAGGGCAACACGCGGCCGGTCAAGGGGGCCCTGTCGATGGCCATCGCGGCGGCCAAGCAGGAGGGCCTGCGCGGACTGGTGGTCTCCAGCGAGAGCGCGGCGGAAGCCGCCGTGGTGGAGAACGTGGAAGTCATCCCGGTGGCCAGCCTGACGCAAGCCGTCGGCTTCTTTGCGGGCACGTTGGACATCGAACCCACGCCTTCGCGGCTGGAGGAGCTGTTCGACTCGTTCTCCAAGTACGAGGACGATTTCGCCGACGTTCGCGGCCAGGAAATGGCCAAGCGGGCAATCACGATTGCGGCCGCCGGCGCGCATAACCTGCTGATGATCGGCCCGCCCGGCTCCGGCAAGACGATGCTGGCCAAACGTGTGCCCACGATCCTGCCCGCGCTGTCGGCGGCCGAGTCGATCGAGACCACACGGATCTACAGCGCGATGGGCCGGCTGCGGCCCGGCCAGCCGCTGATGGCCCGCCGCCCGTTCCGTTCGCCGCACCACACGATCAGCGACGCGGGTCTGGTGGGCGGCGGCAGCACGCCGACGCCGGGCGAAATCTCGCTCAGCCACAACGGCGTTCTGTTTCTGGACGAACTGCCCGAGTTCAACCGGCGGACGCTGGAGGTGCTGCGCCAGCCGCTGGAGGACGGCGTGGTCACGATCTCGCGGGCCCTGAACAGCACGACCTTCCCCGCGGATTTCATGCTCATCGCGGCGCTGAATCCTTGCCCCTGCGGCTACCGGAACGACCCGCGCCGCGATTGCCACTGCTCGCCACCGCAGATCGAACGCTATATGGCCAAAATCAGCGGCCCGCTGCTGGACCGGATCGACCTGCACATCGAGGTGCCGGCGGTCCCGTTCAAGGAACTGTCCACGTCGCCGCCAGGGACCAGCAGCGCCGACATGCGCGAACTGGTGGCCGTGGCGCGGCAGATCCAGCGGCAGCGGTTCGACGGGGTCAAGACCCGCTACAACGCGCACATGACGACGCGGGAGATCCGCAAGTTCTGCCGCTTGGACGACGAGTGCATGGAGTTGCTGCGGGCCAGTGTGAACGAACTCGGCTTGTCCGCCCGAGCGCACGACAAGGTCTTGCGGGCGTCCCGCACGATCGCCGATCTGGATCAAAGCGAAGCCATCCGCCCCGCCCATGTCCAGGAAGCGGTGAACTACCGGATGCTCGACCGGCAACTCTGGACGTGAAACGACGAAACGACGGTGGGAGTCAAAGAATGGAAGCAATCGAGACTGGCGATGCGGCAAACGATCTGCAACTGCTGACGCTGGCCCGCCAGGGAGACTGGGACGCATTCGAAACGCTGGTGGCCCGCTTCGAGCCGCGGGTGTTCGGCATCGCCTGGCGCATCCTCCAGCAGCGAGAAGACGCCGAAGACGCCACCCAGCAGACGTTCCTGAGCGTGATGGAACACATGGACCGCTTTCGCGAGGAGGCCAGTGTGGCCACGTGGATTCTGCGGATCGCCACGAACCACGCGCTGAAAGTGCTCCGCAAACGCCGGGGACTGGCCACGGTGCCCTTGGAAACGGCCGGGCGCGACTCGGCGGACGACGCCACAGCCTTGCCCCACCCGGACTACATCGCCCAGTGGCAGGAGGATCCGGCGGAACTGGCCCATCGGGCCGAAATCCGGCAACTGCTGAACGAGGCGCTGGCCGAGGTAGATGAAAAGCATCGCCTGGTATTCGTACTTCGGGATGTGGAAGGCTATTCGACGCAGGAAACGGCCGAAATCCTGGGAATCAGCGTCGCGAACGTCAAGGTGCGGTTGATGCGGGCCCGGCTCCAACTGCGGGAACGCTTGACACGCGTCTTGGGAGATGAAACGACTCGAATTGTGTCCGATCATGACCATTGATCGTGTAACTTTGACGGCGGCGGCGGGTCCATTCTGAGGGCCTATTGAAGAAGTGGACTGGCTCTGAGTTGCGTGGGAGAAGCCGCCTGCAGAACGACTATCGCGAGGTGCTCGGCCTCTTTTTTCAACATGCTCCTGGGGAATAAGCCATCGGGTGCGACGATGAACTGCGACGAATTGCTGAAAGCACTGAACGACTACGTGGACGGCGAGATCGAACCGGGTGTGTGCGAACAGTTTCAGGATCACTTGGCCGGCTGCAATCCGTGCCAGGTGGTGATCGACAACATCCGCAAGACGATCACTCTGTATAAAGCCGGCGAGCCGTATCCGTTGCCTGCCGAGTTCCAGCAGGTGCTGCGGCAGACCCTGAAACGGCGCTGGTGCGAGAAATTCGGCGCGGCGAGTTGAGGGTCCACGCGGTCTTGCTTGTGTGCGCCTGGCGCTGAATGGGATAACGGCACGTTTGACGCGTCGTTGATGAAGTCCCGTTGCTGAGGTCCCTGTCTCGGTGCCTGACCCGTTTCTGTAACAGGCGCCTGGTGCTTGGTCTGGGCTGATTGGTCCCCGCCCAGGCGCTGGTAAGGGGTCAGGCTTACAGAATTCAATTTTGGTCGATTGTGGCGCCAATCACATGGTACGACCCTGCTCGACCAAAATTGAATTCTGTAAGCCTGACCCGTTTTCGTGGTTCAGGTGCTGGTGAAGACGACGCGATCGTTCGCGCAGCATTTGCCGCTGCACGCGGTGCGGCGTCCTGGTACCGCTACTCCCGCATGTACCGTTGCGTGACCTCGTGCCGGACGGGCCATGTGGCCCGGTATTCGTCCTGGTACAAGCCGATCTCGCGGAAGGGAATGCGGCGGAAGGGGAAGCGGGCGTACACGGGGGAGGCGTCGGAGAGCGTGAAATCCCGCCCGGCGGGGTCGGCAAAGCCCGCCTCGCCGCGGAAGGCGTGGTTGTCCATCCGCTCGTTCACGCCGCGGTCCCGCGCGGTGAATTCGCCACAGTCGACGGCCACGTTCCGCCAGAGGAAGTTGCGGTCGGCATTCTCCTTCATCCGGGCCAGGTCCGGATAACGCTCGCTGTGCGGCGACTGGGTGATGTCCACGCCGCCCCGGCTGACGGCCGATTTCGTGCCATCGGCCGCCAGCCGCGCCAGCCAGCGGGCTTGGCCCCAAGGCGAGAAGCTGATGGCGGATTTACAGTCGATGAACAAGTTGTTGTCCACGATGTTGTCTTTGCCGCCGTGAATCTGCACGCCGCCGAAGTGGCCGCCCGCACAGCGGTAGAACACGTTGCCGCAGATTAGCACGTCGCTGATGAAATCGTCCAGCCGAATGCCGGCCTGGCCCGCCACGTTGTAGCCGCTGCCGATGTGGTGCCAGAAGTTATGACGGATCACCAGGCCGCGATAGGCCGGGTTGCCGTAGATATCGATGCCCGCCTGATCGTCGAACTCGTACACGACGCTGTGGACTTCGTTGAACTCGATCGTGTGCTCGTAGCCTTCGACCCGCATCCCGTGATGCGGCGAGTCGCGGAACAGGTTGTGCGCGATCCGCTGGCCGACGCCGTCCACGTGGACCGCCGGCGCGTACACGCGGTCGACGCGGCTGAAGTCGGAGATGTGGCAGTTTTCGACGAAATGCTTGCCGGGGGTGAGCGTCTTGCGGTCGCCGCCCGCCACGCGCACGCCGCCGGCGCCGACCGCGCGGATGTCGCAGCCCAAAACGCCGTGCCCCACGCCGCCGCGAAGGACTACGCCGTTGCCGCCCAACTGCCGGAACGTACAGCCGGCCAGCAACACCTGCTCGCCGCCGCTGATCACCGCGCCTTCGGTCCGGCCGGCCTCGAAGATCAGGCCGCGGAGGATGACGTGGCGCACCTCCTGCGCGGCGACAAAGGGAGCGGACAGCAGCGGGAAATCGACGCGGGCCTGGGACAAGTCCTTGGGGGGCAGCAGATACAACAGCCCGGACGCGCGGTCCAAGTACCATTCGCCGGGCTGATCCAACTCCTCCAACACGTTCAGGAAGCAGAACGGGTTCCCTGGGCGGAAGCCGTAACTGGATCCTTGGGCCGTGGTCACGCGGCGAGCTTCCGGATCGAGCCGGGCGACCTTCAAGTAGCTGCCGGCCCACAAATGCTCCCACGCGCCGAACATCCAGACATCCTCCGTGCGGACCCAGCGTTTGGGCCGGTCGCCGTCGTACTCGAATTCGCCGGGCTTGCCGCGGCCGCCCTCCTGGGTCCGGCCCTGATGGACCTTGCCAATGGCCAGCGATCCCGAGTTGGGCCAGCGGGCCAGCGGCAAGGCCTCGCCGTCCAGGTACACGTCCACCCACGGATTGGTCGGATAGTCGGCCTTGCCGTACCCACGCAGCGTGAGAGCGCCGAAATCCGTGACGCCCGACTTCTTCAACTCCACCTGCACGACCCGCTCGCGGATCGCCGGATCGAACCGGTCGCGCACGGCGGGATCGGACACCGGCTGGAAGCCGCTCAGCCGGACGCCCCCGGAAAAAACAGGCGTTTCGCCGGGCGCGGCGCGATAGACAATCGGCGCTGCGGGCGTGCCGCCGTCGTCGGCCGTGAGGTCAAACGTCTTCTGGACGCGGTACAGGCCGCCGTGGACCAGCACGGCGACTCCGCCGGCCGGCAGACTCCGCTTTGCCTTCAGCTGGCGGATCGCGTCGCGAGCCCGAAACAGGCTGGCGAACGGATTCTCCGCCGTTCCCGCGGCGTCGTCGCGTCCGTCGGGGGCCACATGGAACGTCACCGCCGGCTGCGGCGCGGTGGGGACGTGCGTGCGGGTGGCCAGCGGATCGCGGGCGGGCAATCCCTGCTCCAACCGCTTCATCTCGCCCAGGCACTCGGCGGCCTCCTGGCGGAAATGCCTGGGCAACTCCGTCCGCTCCTGCAGCTTGGCATACACGGCCGCGGCCGCCCCGTACGCCTTTTCGCGGCCGTACGTGTCGGCGAAACACAACGCCGCCTGGCCGCGGTACTCCGGCGGTGCGGACTCGTCGCCGGCGATCGCGGTGTACGCGGACCGGGCCGCGGCAAAGTCCTTTTCGTTCAGATAGCTGTGGGCGATCTGCAGCCGCAGCTCCCAACGATCGCGGTTCGCCAGATCGGCCGCCCGCAGACAGTCTTCGTATTGCTGGCGGGCCGCGGCCGGATCGCGGTCGCGCAACAAGCGCTCGGCCAGGCACAACCGGATGCGGAGTTGTTCCGCCGGGCTGAACTCTGGCAGCTTCAAAAGATGCTGGTACACGCTCTTGGACACCAGCGGCTCCGGCAACGCCCGCTCGTCCGGCAAGCACATGCGAGCGGCGATTTCGCGGAGCGGCGGCGGCGCCTGCGCGTCGTCGAACACGGCCGCGTACTGGGCGATGGCCGCGGGCAGCTGATTGCGGGCGCGCAAGGTTCGAGCCAGCGCGGTCCGGGCAACCGCCCGATGCGCGGGCTCCGCGTCCGGCAAGTCCGACATCCGGCGGAATGCCTCAGCGGCCGCAGTCCCGTCGCCCGCGGCCATCGCTGCGGTGCCAGCTTCCAGGGCCTGCTGGACTGTCGCTGGGATGCGCGGCTCCCGAAAAGCGTGCTGCAGGATCTCCGCCGGCGGCAGCGCCTGGCGGTAGACGGCGACTTCCTCGACGTCCATTCGCAGCGACCCAACCCCGGCGTTGGCATAACCGATTTTCAGCGGGCCGGCCGGCGGCGAATACGGCCCCGCGTAGGCGGCGGCTTGCAGCAGCACACCGTTCAAGTACAGCCGCATTTCCCGCCCGTCCCAGGAAGCCGCCAGATGATGCCAGACGCCGTCCGGTACCGGGTCCGCCGCCGTCAGTCCGAACGCACTGGCCGGCTTGGGCCGCCCCAGCTCAAACCGCAACCGCCGGTCGGGATAGGTGGTCCAGACCCGCATCCCGGTCCAGTAGCCGTCGCCCTGCGCAAAGATCATGCCGTTGGTGTTTCCGTTGCCCAACTCCACTCCTTGTCCGTGCTTGCGGAAGCGGATCTCGACCGTGAAACCGGCATCGGTCACGGCCAGCGGTTTGGCCTGCAACGGCGCCTCGTCCAGTTGCACGGCCTGGCTGCCCGGCAGGCTCCCGGCCGTCAAAGTCAACGGCTTTTTGCCGGCGTAAGTCAACGGCTCCGACTCTGCCCCCAGGCTGGCCGCCACCGGATTCGCGGCGGTGGTTTGGTCGAACGTGTAGTAACGCACCAACTGCGGCTGCCGGAGCACGGCGTCGCGGTGCGATGGAAACGCTTCGGCCGCCCGCGCGACGGGACTTTGCGGCCACGCAGACAGCACGCCCATCGCGAGCGCGGCGAGCAGACTCCGGCTCCCAGTCGCCAGTGCCGAAGAAGCCCGGCGTCTGCGGAGAGGCAGAGCTTCCGAGGTGCGGTCAAGTGGCACAAGCGACGCAGTTGCGGTCCGTTCGGCAGATGGCATTCGGCAGCTCCAGATGGAGGAAGGCAAGAAGGTGAAGCGAAACCGTGCGAGTGGGCACGCGGGGAGGTTGGTGAACACGGCGTCTGACGCATCCCATTCAAACCGGGAGCCTAGCCCAAGTCTGTGGCGTGTGCAAGACACGGCCGTGCGAGACAGCGCAACGAGGCCCGACTTTTTCGGAAAAGCAAGACTTCTCTGCGTCGGCGGCAGTCGCCGCGGCCGGTTACTTCGTATAATAGGAGCAGACCAGCTCACTTGGTCGACAACCATCCGATCTTTTATTGCGGGAGGACATCCGATGATCGCCAGACAACTGTCGGTTTTCCTGGAGAACAAGCCCGGAGTGTTGGCCGCCGTCTGCAAGGCGCTCGGCGACCACGACATCAACATCCGCGGCGTCTCGGTCTCGGATACGGTGGACCATGCCGTGGTGCGGCTGATCGTCAGCGACCCGTACAAGGCCGTTCACGTTTTGGGCGAGCACGGCGCCTTGGTCGTGGAAACCGACGTGCTGGTCGTGAAACTGCCGGACCACCCCGGCGCGTTGGCGCAAGTGGCCGCCAAGTTCGCCCGCGGCAAGATCAATATCGAGTACGCCTACGGCAGCTCCGACGACACCGAAGCCACCGTTTTCATGCGCGTCTCGGACACCAAGAGAGCGGCGGAAATCCTGACGCCCAAAAAGAAACCAAAGAAGTAAGCAGCCTTCGTGAAAGAACTGTCCGCCGCCAAGTGAGCGGCCAGGCGCTAGCCGCCGGTCTCGCCGATCACCGGTCGCCGGTGGCTACAACCAGTCCGCTCACTTGTTGCCTCCTTGTGCTGACAGAATTGCCAGATCCTCATTGCCGGCGTGGCGCATGACATCGACGCGGCTGCGGGTCTTCGAGACCACGTCAGGGCCGTTCACACGCGGCAGACGAAACGGGAACAACGCCGGGGAGTTCAGTACGGAGTCCAGATCGGCTCTGCCGCTCGGCGTGGCGTAGAGGCAAGCGTTCACCAGCCATGCGGCGAGGTCGAGGGAACAGACCTCCGTCGCGAAACCTTGGCTATAAACACCTCTTTCGCCCGTCTCACACAGCACACCCCAATCCATAAAGGCTTTGATGACGCGCCGGGCTGCCCTGGCCACCGTCTCCCGTTCGCCGAGGCTCTCGCGGACCCGGCGTTGGGCCTGGGCGGCAGACACGGTGCCTTGCAGGCGCAACAGGCGACCAACTGTCTTTGCTACGGTCGGCCAAAACGGGTAGGCCGGCGCGGAGCGGCCTCGCTGAGAACTCTCTCAAGGATTCCGTGACGCCCTTGTGGACTTTGTGCCAAAACGCTAACGCGGCTTCTGGGTTGTTTGTTTCGGACTGTCTGATCCAGGACTCCAGTTCCGGCCGCTGGATGCCGTCGACGGTCTGGTTGCGATTCCGCCAGGTAGACACGTCGTCGATGCTCCGCTCCGACTCCCCAGGCGGACTGAAAAGCGGGACTGGACCAGCATCACATGAGGCCCGTTTTTCGCTTGTCGCCAGCACAGCGGATACAACGCCGCTTGGAGGGCCCTCGCCGCATGGCGATCAGTGCCGCGGCGCTTCGTAGGGCGTGGGATGGCGCAGGATTGCCTGGGTGCGGGCGCGGATTTCGGCAACGATCGGTTTCAGTTCGGGGTTTTCCGTCAGCGCGATGCCGGATCGCTGGCGGAGCGTCTTGACGATCATGCGGCAGGAGGCGACCAGGCCGTCTTGCGCTCCGCCGATGGAGGTGAACACGCCCATCTGCGCGGCGCACTGCGGATGGGCATCCGGGCCGGTGTACGTCAGCAGTTTTTCGCGGAACAGGTCCGCTTGCTGTTGTGCGAACGCGGGCGTGCGGATCCGCTCGCGGCCGGCCTCGAACAACTGGTCCAGCCGCCTGGTGACCCGCAGCAGCTCGTCCAGGAACTCGGCGTGGCGCGGCTGCCGGCGTTTTTGTTCTTCCAGGTACGCCGTCAGGTCGCGGCCGAATTGCACGTACTCGTCGATGCGTCCGCGGACGTTGGTGATAAAGGCGACCGCCGCGTCCAGGTGCTCTTCGATCGCCGGCCGGTTTTGCAGTTGCGTGCCTTCTTTGTAGATGGCGGTGATGACGTCGCGCGCATAGCACGTGGCGACGCCCCGCGAGTTGCGTTTCTGGCCTTCCAGGTCCAGGATGTACTGGCACGGGCCGACGCCCAGCGTCAGGCGGACCAGATCGACCACCGTCAGGCTGTCCAGCGGCGTGCGGAACGGGGCGGCTTGCGCCCGGTCCAACGGATAGAGCACTGCCGGGCCGGCGAAGTTGACCAGCTCGCCGCGTTCGACGTACCGCCGCGCGGTGAGCGGCTGCAGATGGGCGGACCGATCACGATCGACCCAGCACGGAAAAGCGAAGCTGCCCAGGACGGGGTTCCAGCGTTTCCGGCCGGGTTTGTTCCAATCCCGCGGTCCGAGTTCCGGCCCGAAACGCTGCCCCACGGACTCGTCCTGGCCGAACCAGCCCTGCATCAGATAATGGCCGTCGGGATGCTGGAGCAGCATCTCCCAGCTGTCCGTGACCTTATCGACGGTGCTCCAGTCGACGCGCCACAAGGCCGGGAAGGGCATTTTCCAGTCGAGGTCGATGACCTTCCCGGCGTCCTCCAAGGCGACCGCCTGCTGGTGCCAGATCCCCTGGCCGGCGAGGATTCCGATCCAGATATGCGGCTTGTTCCCGTAGGCGATATCGGACCGGACGATCTCGCGCGGCGCCGTGTCGGACAGGCCGATTTCGATGTCGTTGGCGCGGGACTCGGAGACGGTCATCAGGATCGCTTCGCCGCCGGGCAGCATGTGCAGCAGGAAGTGCTCGCTGGGGATTTCGGCTCGATCCACCCGAATCGTCGCGGCATCCAGCAGGATATCGTCGGCGAAAAAATCCGGCAGGACGGCGAAGCGGCAGGGGGCCTGGACGCGCAGCTTGTCCACGCCGCCGCCGACCGTGGTCTTGAGGAACGGGGCACCGGCCGTCAGCTCGTAAGTGATTCTCCGGGATTCGCCGCCGGGCGAACGAAAGCCGACCTCCAGCGAGACGGCGTCCGGGGCGTTCGTCTTGACGTCCAGTGTCGTCCGCGGCAGTCCCGCCGTGCCTTCGCACAGCGGTTGCAGGCGGGCACACAAGCTGACTTCCTGACCCCGCCGCGAATACAGGTCGATGTCCGGAGAGTTCTTCCGGACGACGGCGACGATTCTGTCGTTGACCAACACCGGACAGCCGGCGAAACGGTGCGCCGTATCGTCTTCGTCCAGACGCGACCATCCGACCTGCTGCGGCTGCCACGATTCCGCGAGCCGAACTGCCGACGCCTCGGCGGCATCGTACAGGATGGCGGAAGGCTCGGCGTTCGGCGTGGCGTCTTCGCCGTAGGAAGCGGTGCCTTGCCACACCAAACCGACAGCCAGCCCCCAAGAACTCCATCGCAGCCAAGTCCGAGATGACATGCCTGTCTCCTTGCTGTCCGACGGACCTGCTCACCGCCCCGGTCCCGGTTGAAGTACGGTAGTCTACCAGATCTGTTTTCACAACCAGCAGGCACGAGCGAGAATTCATCCATTTCTCGGCGAAGCAGCCGCGCCCGGACGCATGGACTTCGGTGCCCATCGGCAAGTGGGACTGGCCGGTGTAGTGGTCAGCCGGTAAAATCACATTAGCGGTTCCAGCGCTCGCAAGCCTCTATCACGAGAGCAAAGTCATGGAGATTCTGACGATGGGAAAAGTGACGGTTTCGGCGCGGATCGAGAACTTGTCTGATCTCAATCGCAGCCAGGCGGGAGATATTCCCAGCGACGCCGTCCGGGTGATCGAGGTCGACGACGCCCTGGTCGACACCGGCGCCACCATGCTGTCGCTGCCGAGCAAGCACATCCGTGAACTGGGCTTGCGGCGGCACCGAACGCGCACTGCGCGAACGACGGCCGGGGTGATCTCCTTCGGCGTTTACGAGCCGGTCCGACTGACGGTGCAGGAGCGCGACTGCGTCGTCGAGGTGTGCGAGGTTCCCGACGACTGCCCGCCGCTGATCGGCCAGCTTCCGCTGGAGGCCCTGGATTTCGTCGTGGATCCGAACGGACAGAAACTGCTCGGCAATCCCGAGCACGGCGGGCAGCACATGATCGATCTGTTCTAGCTGACGTTAACGCAGAAGCCGCCGGCCCGCTTCGACGAGCCCAGGGGCGAAAAGGACCACGAGGGCCCCTTCTCCCGCCTGAACCGGAAAGGCCGCAGGTGTGCGTCCTTTCACTCCTTCAGCCATGCTGCGAACTCTTCGTGCTCGATCTCTATCTTCAAGACCCTGGATCCAGCTCGTGCGACATCCGCGATGGCGGACCGGACTGCTCGCTCCAGGGTGTCTGCCTCACGGTCGAACGTGACGAAGACTTCGCCCCCACGAGATATCAACAAAGCGTCGCTAGCGATTCCGTAAAGACGTTCAGCCAGGGCCGTGGTGTCGGCGCCGGTTTCGGCCGTGGCGAGTCTAGCTGTGAACTGATGAATCATGGAAAGCTCACAGCACCCAGGGTTCGCGCTTGGGCCGGTCGATCCAGCGGTTGGCCAGTTCGTCGCCGACGATCTCCTCTTTGACCGGGTCGAACTGGAAGGCGCGGCCGGTCCAGAAAGCGATGTTGGCCAGATGGCACGTGGCCACGGTGCGGTGGGCGATCTCGATGTCGCGGAACGGCTGCTGGCGCGTCTTGACGCAGTGCAGGAAGTCGCCGAAGATGCCGCGGCCCTTGTAGTTGGGAATGTAGACGTCGGGCGGCGCGGCGCGCGGCTTGTCGCGATCCGGCACTTCGCCGTGCGTGCCTTTGAACGCCAGCGGCCCGCCGCCCCAAGCGCCGCCCAGGTACATCCGCACGCCGTTGGCGTACTTGAACGTCAGCTGGCGGTGGTCTTGGTCCGGCGGAATGACTTCGACCGGCAGCACCTGGTCGTGCAACTGGGCGGCGAACAGCGCGCCGCCGATGTGATGGGCGCCCCAGTCGGTCATGCCGCCGCCGGAAAAATCGCGGCAGCCGCGCCAGTTGAAGGGGTGATAGCCCTTGTTGTACGGCCGCCACGGGGCCGGGCCGAGCCACCGGTCCCAGTCCAGCCCGTCCGGCACCGGTTCGGCCGGCAGCCGCATCTCGCCCGACGGACCGCCGATGTTGACCCAGATCTCCTGCAACTCGCCGCACGCGCCGGACCACATCATGCGGTGGTACCAGTTGTAGTCCTGCCAGACGCGCTGGCTGCCGCCGGAAAAGACGCGGCCGTAGCGGCGGGCCGTCTCGACCATGACCCGGCCTTCGCGGATCGTGAGCGTTTCGGGCTTTTCGCAGTACACGTCCTTGCCGTTCCGCATGGCCTCGCAGGTGACCAGCGCGTGCCAGTGGTCGGGCGTGCCGCAGAACACGGCGTCAAGATCGGGCCGGGCGCAGAGTTCACGGTAATCGAGACAGGCGGCGCAGCCCTGGTACGCGCCGCTGGTTTTCTCTTGAGCATAGTGGTTCTCGACCAGTTGCTGAGCCCGCTCCCGGGATCGGGCATCGACGTCACAGACGGCCAGCACTTGGACTTCGGGAAATCCCAGGAAGCCTCGCATGTCGCCGGTGCCTTGGCCGCCCACGCCGACGAAGCCCATCGCGATCCGCTCGCTGGGCGCAGGCCGTCCTTCGCCGCCGAGGGCCGAGGCCCGGATGATGGTCGGGGCCGCCGTAGCCGCTGTCGCCGCGCCCAGGAAGCGACGCCGCGTGACTCGCGAACGGTTCTTTGCCGCCATGAATGATCCTCCCAAGAAACGCCTGGGTCGGGCGGTCGCCGGAGCACGTTGGTTCCGTCAGCACGACTGCCAGCACTGCGGTCAGCCTAGGGGCGGCGCGCTGCCGTGTCAATCGGCGGTGAACCGGCAACCCACTCAACGACAAACAAGCCGTCCAGGCGGGTGCTGGCATTGCCGGACGCGGCTGGTACAGTGATGTTCCGCAGCGCCAGCGAGCCGCGGCCAGACGGCGATCTGGCGGAACACCGCACAGCCCCCTTCGACCAGAGAGGAGCCGGTCATGAGCGCAAGACTCGTTCTCTCGACGCTACTGCTCGCCACGTGTGCGTCGGCTAACGGAGCCGACGTGACGGCAACGCTGCCGCAGCATCTGCTTCTGAAACCGCCCCGGCCAGTGGTCGTCGACGGCCGGCTGGACGAATGGACGATGGACGGGACGCCCTTTACGATCTCGGCCAGCGGCAAGGATCCGCTGAACGACATCCACAGCAACGACGCGACGAACCCGGTTAAGGGCGATGCGGATTTCAGCGGGCGCGCGGCCCTGGCCTGGGACGAGCAGTATCTGTACGTCGCGGGCGAGATGACCGACGACCATCTGCGGGGCGTACGGCCCGACAGCTTCGGCAACCAAGGGCCGCCGGGCTGGGGTTGCGACAGCCTGATGGTCGCCGTCGCCTCGTTCCGGCAGCCGATGAAGACGAACTCGCCCTTCAGCCCGACGCCGTTTCTGGGCCTGCGGTACGCCCCGACGGGCGTCAATCCGCGCGGCACGCTGGTTCCCGGCGGCCCGGCGGTGCTGGACAAGCGGGATTTCTACTGGGTTCTCACCGAGCATTCCCAGTGGGCGGTGACGGAAACGCCGCGGGGCTACAACGTGGAGGCCGCGATTCCGTGGAAGGACCTGGACTTCGTCGCCCGGCCCGGCGAGCGGCTGTTCATCGCGTTTCTGGCGGCCGACGTCGATCCCGGCGAAGCGCTGAACCAGGTGGGCTGGGCGTACCAGGGCGAGCCGAAGGACCACCCGGTCTTTCGCCTGGCCGACCGCGACGACGTGCTCGGCGAGGTGACGGTGTCCGCCGACCAGACGCCGACCGACCGCCCCTTTGCCGTCCGCGCGACCCTGGCCGCGCTGGCGGGACCGGCCAGGATGGAGGCCGTCCGCGTGTTGGACGCGGAACGCGAACGGGTTGCCGAGCAGCCGATCGGCGCCGAGGTCCCCGCCGGAAAGACGGGCGTCGAATTGCGGGAATTCCAAGCCGGCTCCGTCCCGCAGCCCGGCGGCTATACCGTCGAACTGACGGCCAGCGTCGGCGGGAAAACCAGCGTGGTGGCCAGTGCGCCCTTGCGCATGGTGGAGCCGCAGCCGGAGCCGCCGACGATCCGCAACCTGGCCGGCGAGATCCGGCACATGGGCCCCGACCGCGTGGCGCACAACGCCTATGCCGAGCACCGGGTCGGCTTCTACCGGCACGGCTGGGTGAAGAGCAAGGAGGATTACGTCCCGTACATCCGCCGGCACGTCGAGCCGGGCTTGAAGGAAGCCGCGCGGGGCGCGATCAAGAGCAAGAGCTCATGGGGCTACGTGGACGCCTTCCGCTGCCTGGCGCTCCACCGGCTGACGCAGGATGCGGAATACGCCCGACTGGCGCGCGAGATCGTGGACTACATGCTCGACGCGGGCGATCTGGGCTGGTTCAAGCTGACCGCCGTCGCCCAGTATCGCTACCTGACCTGGAAGCAAGATCCGAACAGTCCTTTTGTCCCGGCCCGTGCGGAAGACCGGTATCGGGCCAACCTGCACAAGGTCGCGGCGGCGCCCGACAAGGAACTGTTTGCCGAATCCGGCACGCACAACCGCGTCTGGCACCGGTACGCCTTGCTGAAGATCGCCCGGCAGGTCGCCGAAGAAGACGGGAAGCCGGTGGACCCGCGAGTCCCTGAGTACACGGACTATCACGACAAGCTGATCGGCGAGGTGGGCGACACGGACGACGCTTCGGCCGGCTACCACTGGGTGTTCTTCGATGCGGCCGCGGCCCTTTACTTTCACACCGGCGACTGGGATGCCTTCCTGAACCATCCCGGTTTCCGCAAGACGCTGTCCCGCTATGTCGAGATGGTCAGCCCCAGCGGCGCGTGTGTGCCGTTCGCCTCGTGTTCCGGCTGGCCGGAGGTCGGCGCTTCGATGTGGGCCTACGAGTGGCTGTCGCGGCTGACCAAGGACGGCCGCTTCCGCTGGACGAGCCACCGGATCGCCGAATACTACTACAACCACCTGGACCACCGCGCCAACCAGTACCACGTGCCGTACGACACGGCCCGCAACAACTTCGTCCTGGCCTATCTGCTGGCCGACGACAGCGTGCCGCCCGCGCCGCCGCCGGGCGGCAGCCGTCTGACGTGGCGTCATCCGCTGGAGCCGGTGCCGCTGGAGCAACTCCGCGCCCGGCCGGGCACCAGCCCGATGGCGATGGTCCCGGACCGCTGGATTCCCGACAAGGTGGTGCTGAGCAGCGGCAACGATCCGCAAAGCCTGTGGGGACTTGTCGAGCTGCTGCCCGTCGCGGGCCACGGCGGCGAGGTGCCGGGCAATCTGATCGCGCTGATCCAACACGACGCGGCGCTGCTGGCCGGCCAGGGTTACTACGAGAACACGCCGGACTTCCAGAACCTGCTGTGGATCGAGGACCTGGACGGCCTGGCAGGCGATCCGCGGCCCATGAAAACGGAGGTTCCAGTTTTTGTGGACGACGCGGCATTCACCTGGGTGCGGATCCGCACCACCGCCTATCAGCACTTGCCGGTCACCTACACGCGCGATTTCATCTTCTGCAAGAATCGGTTTCTGCTGGTGAAGGACAGCGCCAAATTCGACTCGACGATGAAGGTGCGCCTGGGGCCGTGCTTCCAGACGCGGTGCCTGGGTCCGCAGTGCGGTGAGTACTGGTTCAACGCCTACTACGACGATCTGTACTACACCGGGCTGGGACTCGGCCGCGGCGTCCAGGCGATCCGGAACCCGTCCTGGGACCTGCTGGTCTATTTCTCGCCGCGGCCCGGCCGCACGCACACGGTGGCGGACCGCTATCTGGAGAACCCCTATCGCTGCTCGCCGGTCCAGATGCGGCAAATCTGGTCCGGCATGGTGCGGGCCGGCCAGGAGATCACGTTCACCTCGGTCCTGCTTCCTCACGCGCCGACTTTCACGCCCCAGGATCTGCTCGACCCGCCAGCCGACTCGAAGGACCCGAAACGCATCGAGGTGCTGCGGGACGACGATCGAGTGACCGCCGTCAAGGCCGTCAGCGAGACGGACCCCTGGCACAAGATCCGCTTGGAGACGTGGGTCTTGCTGAACGATACCGGCACTTCCGTCCAAGCCGGTCCCCTGGACAGCGACGCCACGGTCGCCATCGTCGGCTTGGCCCCCGACGGAACGATCCAGCACCGCGCCGTCGTGGGCGGATCGGCGCTGCGATTCCGGAAAAAAGACGAGTGGTCCACCGCCCGGAAGCTGAAACCGGCGGCGGTTGCGAGCCCGCCGCAGTGATTCTAGCAGCGACGGCCGAAATGACTTCCCCGTTTCGGCGAGAACTGGCGGCAAGCCAAGGCACTCGCTGTCTCGCACGATGGAGTCCGCAGCGACTTTGCGTGGGAGCCTCCTCTGCGCCACCACGCTGCTCGCCAGCGTGGCGCGGTGTTCAAGATGCTGGACGCAGTGGCGCGGGGAGGCAGCTGGTTTTGAACACGGCTCCACGCTGGCGAGCAGCGTGGTGGCCGAAATCGGGAAGTTATTGCGGCCACCGTTGCGACAGGACAATCCGGAACGGGCTTCCTGGTCGCCGCGCGGCTGCCTGTGAGGCAGCCGGCCTTTTTGGGGTTCGAGTCGTGTCAAGCAAGTCAGGCCGTGCCGCTTCAGGCAGCTTCCTAGTCGAACAGCGGCAGGCTGCTTCGTTTGGCGGGCTGGCGAGCGGCGGACGCGGGGCCGGGCTGATCGGGCGCGGGCGGGGCAGGCGGCGGGCAGGCTTCCGCCGCCGTCCACTGCGCGAGTTCGGGATAGGTCACAATCCCCTCCGTGTCGCACGCGACCCAGCCGCGGCGGATCAGGGCGGCCAGGATGCGGTCGGCGTCAAGGCCTTGGCGGTTCTGGAAGAACGTGCGGATGCTCTTCAGCAGCGTTCTTCGGCGCTTGGGGCGGTGCAACTGCGTTCGCAGGCGTTCCGTGTAGAATTCCTCGGCCACCGCGTCGTCCTGGTCCACGCCCGTCACGGCCTCGACCGCCGATCCCGCGCGGCGGGCCGCACGAGGCTCGCGCCGCAACAAGTTGACGATATGCTCCAGCCCGTTGTCGCGCGACAGGATCACAAACTCGGTGTGTGCGGGCAGTTGCTCCAGCAGTCGCCCGGCCCAGAAGGCCAAGCCAAAGTCGGCAGCGTTCTTGCCGCGCTGTTCCATGCCCACGAATTCCAAGCGGCCTGCGGCGATCGCCGGCGCCAAAGCCCGCACCAGCGAAAGGCCCAGCCTCGGCTCGTTCACCCCATAACAAGCCACGATCCGCGTAAAGTCCGCCAATCTGTTCGGCAGGTCCGCCAGTTCCTTCGGGCAGTTGTCCAAGTCGATCAACAGAACACGCGAATTTGGCGGGCCAGGGGAAGCCCGTCCGGTCATCGTTCACCTCCTGCGTCTTACGGACGGCTGAATCTCGACGGCGAAGTGGGTTTACTTTTACCACATCATCTGCATCTCGGCGATGGTCGGACCGTCTTTTCTGACCGTCTGAACTCGCAGGGCGCGAGCATCAGCCCTACCGTTGCGAAAAGACCGCTTTCTGGGCCCCCGAAGACTCCCTGCGGGTACATCCGCGAGTGTCTACTCTTGTTCGTCCGCCTTCTCTTCGCCCGGATTCATCCCCAACTGGCGCATCTTGCGGTACAGGTTGGATCGGTGCAGGCCCAGGCGTTCGGCGGCGGTGGTCATGCTGCCGCGGACGGCGGCGATTTGGCGGTTGATGTACTCGCTCTGGAACCGCCGGGTGGCGTCGTTCAGGGTTTGATCCAGGGCGAGGATCGCGGAAGAGGACGGATCGGGGGCGAGGATGAACGAAAGATCGTCCGCCTCGATCTTGTCGCCGGGCGTCAAGTACGCGAGCCGTTCCATCAGGTTCCGCAACTCGCGGATGTTGCCCGGCCAGGTGTGGCTGACCAGCCGCTTGCGGGCCGCCGCGGTGAGCGTCGGCGGTTTGCGGCGGGCCTTGACGCTGAACTCCTCCAGGAAGTGTTCCGCCAACAGCAGCACGTCCTCGCCGCGCTCGCGGAGCGGCGGCAGTTCCAGCGTGACGACGTTCAGGCGGAAGAACAGATCTTCGCGGAACCGCCGCTCGCGGACCATCTTGGCCAGGTTCTGGTTCGTCGAGGCGATCACGCGGGCGTCGGTGTGAATCGGCCGCGAGCCGCCGACGCGGACCACCACCTTTTCCTCCAGGACCCGCAACAGCTTCGCTTGCCCGCCGGGGCTCATGTCGCCGATCTCGTCCAGGAACAAGGTCCCGCCGCTGGCCAATTCGAACTTGCCCGGCCGCGATTCGTGCGCGTCGGTGAACGCGCCTTTCTCGTGGCCGAACAGCTCGCTTTCCAACAGCGTTTCCGTCAGCGCCGCGCAGTTCACCGCCACCAGCGGCTGGTCGCGGCGATGACTGAGATAGTGGATCAGCTGGGCGACGACTTCTTTGCCCGTGCCGTTCTCGCCCAGGATCAGAATCGCCAGGTCCGTGTCGGCGATCCGGCTGACCGTAGCCCGCAAGGATTCGATCACCGGACACTCGCCGATCATCCGCACCCGCTGCGCCGCCTGGTCGGTCAAATGCCGCTGCACCTTCAGCAGCTTTTCGTACTGCCGGGTGTTCTCCAGGGCCACCGCCGCGTGGCTCGCCAACTCGGCCAGCGCCGCTTGATCGTCGTCGGTGAAATCGCCGCCGAGCTTGTTCAGCAGCTCGAACGCCCCGAACAACTCGCCCCGCGGCGAGCGCAGCGGTACGCATAACAGATTGTGCGTCTGGAAGCCCAGCTGACGATCGACCCGCCGATCGACTTCCCGCTGCGCCTCGTCCCGGTCGACGCGCCGCGCCTCGCCGGTCTGAACCACCTGCCCGACGACGCCTACGTCGTCGGGCAGCCTGAGCTCGTTGTCTTCGACCCCCAGCGCCGGACGGCCGACGAGCGTGCGGTTGGCCTTGTCCCACAGGAAGATGCTGGCCCGTTCGGCAGCCAGCAGCTGTGTGGAGGCCTCCGCGATCTGATGGAGCAGGTCTTCCGTCTGCCGTGTCTGATTCCACTGGCGGCTGATCTCGATGATCTTCTCCAGTCGCTCGATCCGGCGGCGGCTCAGGTCCCGCTGCCGGACCGCGGCTCGGCCCGCCGCCAGCAGACTCGCCAGCTCTTCCACGACGGCGGCCCGGTCTCCCGATGCCGCACCAGCCGCGTGCAGCGCGAGCACTTCCCCGCTGCCCGAACGCGGAGCCAACGGCGCCGCCGCCCAGGCGCCGTCCGCCAGCGGCACTTCGCGATCCAGGACTTCGCCCAGCACCTCCAGGGGTGGTTCCTGCTTCCGGCCCGCCGACGCGACAACGAGCCATTTGCCCCGCTCGGCGCGGCGCAGCGTGACGGAATCGGCCCCGCCTGCGGCCATCAGCAAGGGCAGCGCCGCTTCCAGAAACGCCGGCTCCTGCGCGTGCTCCGCCGCCAACAACAGGATCGGTTTGGCCAACTGGCCCGCGGATTCCGGGCGGACGCCTTGACTTTCCAGAGTTCCCACGTCGTCCCTTTGTATTCGGTTTGCAGGCTGATCGTAAGACGGGCAAGAAGGGAATCATTATCGACGTCAAGACGCGGCTGTCCAGCCGCGCTGACGGCCCCGAACGCGAATTGCGCCCGGGCCGAGCGCGGAGTTTCTTGCGTCGGGCATCAGCCGAGTCCGGCCTCCCGGACACGCGCTGTGCGTTGTTTCACTCCGCAACAGGGCCGACTTTTAACTCGCTGCCGCCTTTTGCATGGCCGCCGTCCAACGGATCCTTCCGTCCTGCCGTCTTTTCCGCGCAGCGGGCCGCCGCATTCAATCGGAACGTGGCAAGACGTTCATCATCCTGACCTGCCAATCGGGATCGCGCTCGCGCTGCAGCGTGATCTCGCCGCTGCAGCCGGTTCGGCCGGGTTGCTGGTCTTGCGGCCGGGTGCCCTGGAGGACGGCCACCAGGCGATAGCGCAGGGCCGGGTCGTGCGTGTCCAGCCGGAGCGAATAGACGTTGTTTTGGCTGTCATTGGCCGTGCTGCCCAGGTGTTCGTCCAGGCCGACTGGCGCCGGCGTGCCGCCCCCGTCACGCGGTTCGGCCAGCAGCGTCACGCCGTGCGTGCTGGCTCCGTTCCAGCCCTCCGTGTACTGGAACGTGACGCGGTAGATGCCCGGACCGGAAATCTGCTCGGTGACGTCGAACGTCTTCTCGATCTTCGCCTGCTGCCGAAAATCCTCCAGCGTCCAACCGCCGATCGTGTGGCGCATCAGGGGGGCTGCCGGATTGCGGATGGCCAGCGGCGCCAGGGCTCGGGCGACCGCGGCGACCGCGGCCTCCGTGGCCTGGACGCCATCGCGGAAGCGGGACGATCCGGCGCCGACCGCGACCGCCCGCTCCCAGTCGCACAACGCTTCGGTGTTCAACGCGCCGGCCAGGGCGAAGGCGTTCATGTGGTTCTGCAGCGTCCGCCGCCCGGCGGCGTCGAAGGTCTGGTTTTCCGCCAGGAAGTTGCAAATCCGGCAGAGTTGGTCGAGCATCACGTAGTAGGTCGTCACCGCTTGCGTTTCGGCCTGGATGGCCGACGAACCGCTGCGCTGGGCCAGGTGCATGGCCCGGCGGCAAGCGTCGAGGTTCTTCTCCAGGGCTGCCGCGTCCGGCAGGTAGCGGAACGGGCCTTCGCCGAACGCCGGTTGCTTGCGGGCCTGCACCAGCCGCTCGAGGCTGCCGGGGCGGAAAAAGTAGCGTTCGACCAACCGGGCCCCGTAGAGGTCCCACGACACGGGACCGAGCAACACGGCCCAGTCGGCCACGGCGTCCGGTTGCTGGAAGCCCTGCCGCGTGGCCCAGGCCAGCGCGAATTGGTGTTCGTCCCGGCCGTGCGCGTGCCAACTCCACTCGGCCGCCGCGGTCACGTTGAAATCGAACAAGCGGTTGTCGGGCACGACGTATCCGCCCAGGCTGGCCAGTCCCTTGTCCACGAACTCCGCCAGGCGAGCCTTGACGAATTGCGGACAGCTCCACGGGCTGACGATCCGCCAGGAGGGCGTCAGCTGCGGATAACAGCCCAGCCAGCGGCCGTCGGCGGCGAATTGCTCCAGCAACGGGTAGATCATCGGCTCGCGCGACGAGTCGTACGTCCGGCCGCCGTCGTAGTACGTCACCCGCACGTCCGGCGGGCACTCCGCCAGAACGCGATCGTTGGTCGCATAGCTGCCTTGGGTCGTGAGGATGCGGATCCGCAGGCCGGGAAAGTCCTGACGGGCCCGTTGCCAGGCCTTGACGAACGCCCGCGTTTCCAGTGCGAACTGTCCCGCCGTGGCGCACTGGTCGCACTGGCAATGCTGGGTCAACTCGCCCAGCCAGCAGGAAATGTCGCGGATGCCGTACGCCGCATAGCCGCGCATCCAGCCGGCCATGATTTCGTGCAGCTTGGGATTCGAAGCGCAGGGAGCCCAGAGTTCCGTCGAGCCGCTCTTGTAGACCGCTTTCTCGCCTTGCCCGCGCAGCTCCGGATAGGCCCGGTACACGCCGCGGTTCCCCATGCCGTTTAAATGGGAGATGATGGGCACCAGGTTGACCGCGTTGATTTGTCCGCGCCGCAACAGCGAGCGGCTGATCGCGGTCACGGACTTGCCCTGCTCGTCGACCTCGTGGGTGGTGTGGAATTCGACCAGGTTCATCTTCCGGTCGGCCAACCATTCGATGTCGCGCGTCGACGAGCCGCCCCATTCGCCCCGCTCCTCCAGATCCGGCCAGTCGGTGACGACCGCCAGAGGCACGGTCACGTCGTCGCCGCGGAATTTCGATTCGAGCAGTTGCCGCATTGTCAGGGCCGCGTAGAACACGCCTCGCGGGTCGAGGGCGGTCAGCAGGAGCCGCTTCGCGCCGTCCGGCCGGATCAGGTAGGCCTGTTCGCGGTTCGGCAAGTCGCGCAAGCGGGCGGCGTCAGGCACGGCGATCCCGCCCAACCGCCCCTCCGCGTCGCACGCGCCCAGGACGATTTCCAGGCCGCTGCCGGCGACGGCCGGGCTGCCCGCCTTCTCCAGGAAAAGGCCCTGCAGCTTGCGCGCGGCGTTGCGTTCCAGGTCGCCGGCTCCCGCGGCCAACGTGATCTTCACGTCCGCGGCCGGCAGCGTGACCTGCTGCCGGATGCTCACCTCCTTGGGCAGCGGGATGAGCCAGCGCAGCCAGGCCGCCACTTGCTGCGCCGGTTCCGCCGCCGGTTCCGCCCCAGTCGCCGTCCACGGGGCGGCAGCCGGCCACAGCAAAAAGGTCACGGTCAAGTACGTGCGAAGCGACGCCATGGTTCCACCTCCCCTGGTTCTTGCCTGAATCCCGCTCCGTTAGCATCGTTCGAGAAAGCCGTGAGCGGAACGGCGCTAGCCGCCGGTTCCAGGTCGTGCGGATTGGCCGCAATACCGGTGGCTAGCGCCTTGCCGCTCACTTGTCACCTGACAGTTATTTCTCGAACGATGCTAAACCGACGCCAGCGCCTGTTGCACGTCCGCCACCAACTGCTCGGGCGGCTCGATTCCGATCGAGAGACGCACGGTGTTTTCCCGCACGCCGAACATCGCCCGCCGTTCCGGCGGGAGGTACAGCATGGTCGTCAAATGGGGCACGCAGATCAAGGACTCCGTGGCCCCGAGGCTGACCGCGTGATAGATCGTCTGCAAGCCGTTGATGAAACGCCGGGCGTCCTCCTGGTGATGGCCGACGTCGAACGCCAGCATCCCGCCGAAGCCGCGCTCCATCTGTTTCCGGGCGACGTCGTGCTGGGGGTGGCTGTGCAGTCCCGGATAGGACAGGCGAGACACCTTCGGGTGCTTCTGCAGGTACTCGGCCACGGCTTCCGCGCCGCGCGCCATGGCGGCGGCCCGGATCTCGAACGTCTTCAAGCCGCGGTCGAGCAAAAAGGCGGAGTAGGCGTCGAGGGTCGTGCCGATGGCCTGGCGGGTGAACCAGAGTTCGTTGTAGTAGAGCTTCGACCCGGCGATGGCGCCGGCCATGATGTCGTTGTGCCCCCCCAAAGCCTTGGTCGCGCTGTGGACCACCAGGTGCGCGCCGTGCCGGAGCGGCTTTTGATGGTAAGGCGTGGCAAACGTGTTATCGACCACCAGCAACGCTCCGACCGTGTCGGCGGCTTGCCGCACGGCGTGGATGTCGACGACCTTGCACAGCGGGTTGCTCGGCGTCTCGAGAAACACCATGCGGGTATTGGGGCGAAGGTATTCCCGGATGCGATGCACGTCGTCGGCGTTCATCCAGGAGATTTCGATTCCCAGCCGTTCCAGAATCAGCGAGACCTTGTAGTTGGCTCCGTAAATGTCGTGGAACAGCAGCAAGTGATCGCCCGCACGCAGATACGTCAGGTAGACCATCGTGCAGGCCGCCATGCCCGACGTGCAGATGACGCAATCCTCCGCTTCCTCCAGGGCCGCGATCTTCTTTTCGACCTCGCGAACGGTCGGGTTGTCGTCCCGATGGTAGGTATAGCCGTCGATCTCGCCTTCGGTAATCTGCCGCAGCACTTCAAAGGAGGCATACTCGTAGTTCACGGCGTTGACGATGGGGGTGACCATCGGCCGGTTGCCGTAGGGAGTCAAGGGATCGGGATGCATGAGCGCGTATCCTTTGCGAAACGGGTTGGCAACGACAGGGAAGACCGGCCGGCGCCCCGCGGACGGGCCGGGGGCGGTCGAGGCCGGTTCCCGCACTGCCTAGCATGATGCCGCTTCGGCCGCCGGAAGTCAACCGTCCCCGGTCCGCAAGCGTCTGGCCCGGCGCCTGTCTTGTAGAACGCGGCTTGCCTGGGACACAATACACAGGCCGTATTGCGGCCCTGGCGCACAAATCGCGGTGTGACCGAAAAGGCGACCAACGACCGAACTGGAGACTCCCTGATGACCGGCTCGACCGACCGCAGAACTTCGCGTCGCCGTTTCCTACGCTCCAGCGCCACGGCCGCGTTCGGCAGCGCACTGGCGGGCCCCGCGGGATGGCCCGCGGTGCTGGCCGGGCCGGTCAGCACGCAGACCCTGCGCGTGGGGCTGATCGGCTGTGGCGGACGAGGCGCCGGCGCGGCGGCCAATGCGCTCCGCGCCGAGGCCAACGTGCAACTGACGGCCATGGCGGATCTGTTCGAGGGCCCGATGCAGACCAGCCTGGCACTACTGCGCAAGCAACTGCCGGACCAGGTCCGCGTCGAACGGGAGCGCTGCTTTCTGGGATTCGACGCCTATCAACGACTGATCGACAGCGGCGTGGACGTGGTGCTGCTGACCACCCCTCCCGCCTTTCGCCCGGAACATCTCCGCGCCGCCGTCCAGGCCGGCAAGCACGCCTTCGTCGAAATCACGGCGGGGATCGACGGTCCCGGAGTGCGATCCGTCCTGGAGTCGTCGGAAGCGGCGCGGCAAAAGCAATTGAGCATCGTCTCGGGGTTCTGCTGGCGTTACGACCACGCGCTGCGCGCCGCGCACCAGCAGATCCGAAGCGGCGCGATTGGTGCCGTCCGGACCGTGTATTCCACGTACTTGCGTGGCAGCCTCTCGCACAAGCATCCGGGGCCGCGGCCGCCGGGGATGGGCGATGTCGAGTGGCAGATTCGCGACTGGTACGACCATCTCTGGCTGTCCGGGGACCTGACGATCCTGCTGTCCGGCGGGCACAGCGTGGACAAGATGTCGTGGTGGCTGGACGACGTGATGCCCGTCAAAGCGGTGGCCACGGGCAGCCGCGTCTTCCCGGCCGAAGGAAACACGTTCGACAACGGCTTCGTGGCCTACGAGTATGCCGGCGGCATTCGCGGTTTTCTGGCCTGCCGGTCCCAATCCGGATGCTACAACGAAAACGCCGACTACGTGATTGGCAGCGAGGGGACCTGTACGATCGGCCGCGGCCGCGCGCCCGTGATCCAAGGGAAGAACGAATGGCGCTACACCGGTGTGCAAAACAACAAGTATCAGACCCAGCACGACGAACTGTTCGCCGCCATTCGTTCCGGCCGCCCCCTGAACGACGGCCCGCGCATGGCCCGCAGCACGCTGATGGCGATCCTGGGACGCATGGCGGCGTACACGGGCCAGGAGGTCACGTGGGACCAGGCGCTGCACAGCCGGCAGTCCTTGGTCCCGGACCAACTGGATTGGAACACCAGGCTCGAACCGATCCCGCTGGCGATGCCGGGTATCACGAGGTTGTCGCCTGAGTCTCCGTGAAGGACCGTGTTCGATCCCGCCTGTGCCGCGAACGAAAGCTCCCGGCGGCCGTCCTCCTTCACGCCTTTTTGCGGCATCACGGGAGACTTGCATGGTGTCGTTTTCGATGCTGGCCGAGTCGCCGTTCTTCACCCGCAGGGACATTGCCGACACCGAGGCCTTCGGAAATCGGCGCCATCGCTTCCCTGCCGCGTGAGGATTTCAGACTCGACGGAGTGATGACGACCAGCCAATCCTCGCTGGCATCCTGCGGCGGTGTGCCCAGGGCCGCCTTGCCGCCGCCGGCAACCTGGAGCACCGAGCCCTGTTGCAGCGGTCCGCCGCTCCGCGGATCGAACCAGCGTACGGTGAACGTCCCCGAAACGCCGCTCAAGTCGATGTCGCTCGTTCCGCCCGCCGGCAGGTAAACCAGATACACGCTGCCCGGTTTGGCCAGGCAGTATTTGCTGTTGTCGTGCCTGGCGTTGCCGATCAGGGCGTCGGCGTTGGTCATTTCCCAGAACGGGATCTGGTGCTCGCGGAAGAAGTCCAGCGCGATGCGGCAGTAGTCCCATGACCGATCGCGGCTGCGGAAGTCCTCGCACACCAGATCGTTCTGCGGCAGTTTGTAGCCGAAGTAGTACTCGACGCCCGCGCCGCCGGCCATGATCGTGCCCCACAGCGTCGCTTTGCGGATGTCGTGCAGATCGTAGGACGGCCCGTCATCCTGCGTCCGCCCCGAAAACCCCGCGTAACCCGGATCGGGCGGGACACCGAGCGACGCGGGATTCTGCTCGTCGTTAGCCACAACCCACGGCCGGCCGGCCCGGGCCGATTCCGTAACCCACTTCAGCGTCCGCTGATGAGCGTTGTTCCAGCCGTTCTGCAGCGAGGCGCCGGTCAGGACCGAGCGGTCGCCCAGCAGTTCCGGGTACACCCGGTCCTGCCAGTTGGGAAACGTGTGGACCACGATCAGATGGTGGTACGGGTCGAGATCGTGAATGTAGCGGGCCATCGCCCGCTGCTGCTCGGGCGACTGCGTGTTCTCTTCGCCCAGGTTCCAATTCAGCGCCAACTCGTAGCCGAAGCGGGCGATCAGCTCGCGGCAATACAACTTGCGTTCCACGCCCAAGTCGCCGCCGTCCAGCGACGTGGCGACGGTGCGCCGGCCTTCGTCCTTGCCGTGCCCGCTGCGATTGTCGTCGATTTCGGTCTCCTGCAGTTTGAAATGCAGGTACAGTCCCAGCCGCTGGGCGTGGTCGAACACGATCTGCCACTGGTCGAGCTTCGAGCAGTCGTAGTGCAGTTTGTCGTCGCGCCCTGCGAAGGGCCACACATTGTCCCCGTCGCCGCCGGCGTTGTAGGGCAAGAAGGAACACGCGTTGCAGCCCTTGCCGGCCAGATAGTCGAGCGCCCCGATCAGTCCTTTCCCCTTGCCGTCTTTCCACGTCGGATCGCCGGGGCGCCAGTCCCGTAGGTGCGGTTCGTAGCGATGCAGGTCCTTGCCCGGCGTCGCCTCGCCGGGCCGCGGCCGGCGCTCCTTGCCGGGGTGGGTGCCGTCGAAATCGGCGTAGGCCAGCAGCGTCTCCGGCGCGTCGGGGCCGGCTTTCAGGAAGTAACGGCCGCTGCCGGCCAGCCGCAGCTGGTGTTTGCCCACGTACTGCAGCCGGCCTTCGCCGCGGAAATCCCGCCCCGTCTTGTCCGTCGCCGCGATCCGGAACGAACCCGTCTTGCCGTCGTACCGCGCCAGCGGCTTGCCGGCCATCGACGGATCGAGGGCGACGTGCTTGCCCTGGACGAAAGAGACGTGATAAGTCCAGCGGCCCGCCTTGTCCGGCGACAGGTGGGCTCGCCATTTCGTACCGGCGTCGGCGGACGTGTTGGCCGCATCGCCGTCAGCGGCAAAGTAGCCTGGCACCGCGTACCGGGGTGAACCGGACTCGTGGCGGAACGTCACCGTCAGGCGGTTGTCGGTAAAGGGATTCGGGGCGTCGTCCGCTTCGCGAGCCCACGGTCCGTCCAGCGTCAGCGTCACCTTGTGCCACTGCTTCAATTCGCCCGTGATCGTGACCTCGCCACTGCCGTCGCCGTGCGCCGCCGCGCCCGGTCCGGCAGTGAAGGTCATCCCGACGACGAGTGCGACAACCGCAACCGCCGTCATTCGAACCGCCAGGAAACGCGTTCTGCGGGGATGCTGCGGAAAAGACACTGAAGACGATCGATTCGCTTGCATGGTACTGGTTCCTCGATGAATCTGTCAGGAACAAATCGCCCGCTCATGCGGAGGCATCGCTGTCGGACCATCGCGCGCCGCCGCGAAGGACGATTATACCGCCGCCATCGCCGCCTTCGAGCAGCTTCGTAGCGAAAGCGGATTCGACGAGCAGGTTTTGGGCGCCGCCGAATCGGCTGAACAGGACCGGTGGCCACCGTGGGCCGTAGCCAGCGACCAACACGTCATCGTGCCCGCCGATGGAGACGAGCCCGGGTCCGATTCATCAAGGGACGAGACTGCGGGGCGCTGACGTGCCGAAGGCTATGCGCGCTCACGGCTTTTCGGCGTCTCGAATTGTGCGATGGATTCCCGCGACTGGCATGTCGGGAATCGGCCCCACAAGCGCGGAGAATCGGGGCTGGTCAGCCGAAAAAGGAACGATTTCGGCGCGCGCGCCGGGAGCGTCCCGAAACGCCGGCCATTTGTTGACAGCGGGCCGGCCGCCGCTTAGCTTGGCGGAGAGGCGGCCGGAACGGGAGCCGGGAAAAACGGATATCGTGAATAGCGCGGGTGCCCAGGTTTTTTCGGGAACAGCCAAAGCCTTGTAAGGTCGGCGACGTACGACGCGCTCAAGAGCCATTTGACGGACGACCCCCGGGTTTTCCACGGTTAGCCTGGTCGAAACGAGTCCCTCTCATCGAGATGCCAACCAATGAACGCGACGACCCGGGACAAGATCTTCATCAGCTACAGCCATCGGGACAAGGAATGGCTCGACAGACTCCAGACAGCCCTGAAGCCCACTGCTGTCCACAACTGAGATTTACGTAAGTCGTGGCAGGCGTCATACTTTGCGAGACCACGGAGGTCAAATTTGAGCCCTCAGCTTGGACGCAAAGGAGGATGTCATGGAAGGCTTCGACAAGG
>Ga0209313_1000048_pt1 | contig 147391 bp, 130 predicted proteins | sample BioC13SIPDNA_3_FD_185748 | JGI IMG/M metagenome (GOLD analysis project Ga0209313, IMG submission 185748) | Anaerobic biogas reactor microbial communites from Washington, USA - Biogas_R2_B C13 SIP DNA (SPAdes) (version 2) | ecosystem: Engineered > Bioreactor > Anaerobic > Unclassified | place... | reverse complement strand
CCTCCCGGGGAGGCGGGCGAGGCGGACTCGGGTGTCAGCGGGGGCGCGATCGCCGCGAAGAGCACCTCACGGCACCGGGCGACGTCGTCGTTCATGGCGTCGAGGAGCTCCTCGACCGACTCGAACTTCAGGGTCGGCCGGATCCGCTCGATGAACTCCACCATGACGCGCTCGCCGTAGAGGTCGAGGTCGGTGCGGTCCAGGACGTAGGACTCGACCCGCCGGGCCCGGGTGCCGTCGAAGGTCGGGTTGGTGCCCACCGAGATCGCGGCCGGCATGGTGCGCTCAGGGTGGTCGAGGGGTTGGTCCAGCCGGGTCAGCCACCCTGCGTAGACCCCGTCCGCGGGGATGAGTCCGAGGCTCGTGGGGCTCATGTTGGCGGTCGGGAAGCCGAGCTCGCGGCCGCGGTGATCGCCGTGGACGACCTCACCGACGAGCCGGTGCGGTCGGCCGAGGATCTCGGCCGCGTGCGCGACGTCCCCGTCGGCGAGCCGCTCACGCACCCGTGAGGAGGACCAGCGCGCGTCGTCGCCCTGGTCGTCGATGACGATGACCTCGAAGCCGAGCTCCTCCCCCAGCTCGCGCAGCAGCTGCACGTCCCCCGTGTAGTCCTTGCCGAAGCCCCGGGCGTCCGCCCCCACGACGAGCGCCCGCACCTGCAGGCCTTCCACGAAGGTCGAGACGATGAAGTCCCGCGCGCTCTGGCTCGCGAACTCCCGGTCGAAGTGGAGGACGAGGAGCCCGTCGATCCCGAGATCGGCGAGGAGGTGCTCACGCAGCTCGCCCGGCGTGATGATCTCCGGTGCGCTCTCCGGGTGGAACACGTGCCCCGGGTGCGGGTCGAAGGTGACCGCCACGGACGGCACCTGGTGCCGGCGGGCGGCCGTGATGAGCGCGTTGATGACGCTCTGGTGCCCGCGATGGACCCCGTCGAAGTTCCCGAAGGTCGCGACGCAGGGTGTCAGCGAGTCGGGAGTGTCACTGAGACGGGTCCAACGGTGCACGAGTCGGAAGTCTACGAAGTCGCGGGGGCGAATACGACACGGGACCGGGTGCGCGGCTCGCTCTCGTCCAGCACGGCGATGAGTCGACCGTCCGGCGCGAGGCCGGCGACGGGCTCGGAGCGCCCCGGCTCGGCGGACTCGATCCTCGCGCCGTAGGACAGTGCCCGCGCCTCCGCCTCGTCCAGCTCGCGCACTGCGAACGAGCGGCGCGCCACCTCCTCGAGGGACAGCAGGGGCAACGGCTCCCCCCGCTCGACGAGCTCGCCCAGGGCGTCGAGGGTATGCGTCACGTCCTCCCCGAAGCCGCCCACCCGGGTGCGGCGCAGGGCGGTGAGATGGCCGCCGACACCGAGGGCGGCACCGAGGTCCCGGGCCAGGGCGCGTACGTAGGTCCCGGAGCTGACCGTGACCACGACGTCGACGTCGAGCACGGGGACTCCGTCGACGGTCTGCGCACGCTGATCGAGGACGACGAAGCGGCTCACCGTGACCGGCCGGGCGGCGAGGGCCACCTCCTCACCGTCCCGGACCCGCGCATACGATCTGCGTCCGTCGACCTTGATCGCGCTGACGGAGCTCGGGACCTGCTCGATGGCGCCGGTGAGGTCGGCAACCGCCGCCGACACCCGCTCGGGGTCGAGGTCTGCGGCGCCTGGCGCCTCGATGACCGTCCCCTCCGCGTCGTCGGTGTCCGTCGCCTGGCCGAGCCTGATGGTCGCCGCGTAGTCCTTGTCGCAGCCGACGAGGAAGGTGAGCAGCTTCGTGGCCTTGTTGATCCCGAGGACGAGCACGCCGGTCGCCATCGGGTCGAGGGTGCCGGCGTGCCCGACCTTGCGGGTGCCTGCGAGGCGGCGGACCCGGCCGACGACGTCGTGGCTCGTCCACCCGGAGGGCTTGTCGACGAGGAGGACCCCGTCACCGGCGGGAGCGGGACGCGGATGGGAGCCGGCTGCGCTCACCGGGTCGCGTCGACGCTGTCGTCGCTCGTGGCGTCCTCGGCCTCGACGCGGTCCTTCTTGTACGGGTCCTCGTCCCCTGCGTAGGTCGCGGTGTTCGCGGCAGCTGCCGTGGCGGCATCGCGCTCCCGCGCCTCGCGGAGCAGGTCCTCGATCTGGGCAGCCGACTCGGGAATGGCGTCGGCGAAGAACTCCACCGTCGGCGTGAGCCGGATGCCGAGCTGTCGTCCCACGAGGGAACGGATCTTGCCCTTGTTGCGCGTGAGGAGCTCCGAGGTGGTGGCCTGCTGGGACTCGTCGCCGAAGACCGTGTAGTAGATCTGCGAGTGCTGCAGGTCGTTGGTCACGCGGACATCGGTGATGGTGACGAAGCCGAGGTCGGGGTCCTTGATGAGCGAGGTGAGGTTGGCGGCGACCACTTCCTTGATCCGGTCGGCAACTTTGCGAGCGCGGGCGGCATCAGCCATGGCAGCCTCCAGGGGACGGGTGGGACGGATGGACAGTGGTACTTCGACCATATGCGATGCCCGGACACGGGAGCGAGAACGTCTGCCGGGGGGGTCGCTGTGCGATGTCAGGGGCCGCCATCCGAGCCATACGGGTGGGGGTATACGGTGAAGGGGCAGGGGCGTCCAGCCCGACCCGATCCCGTTTAAGGAGTGACCGTCACCCATGCGCACCACCCGCTCCGTCCTCGGTCCTGCTGCCGTCGCTGCAGCAGCCGTCCTCACGCTCGGCCTCACCGGCTGCGGCGCCGATCCGGCGGGCGAGGGACCGATCTCCTCCACGGATGGCGCACCTGGTGCAGCGGCCACCTCGCCGGCCGTCGCCCCGACCGTCGATCCGGGGGACGTGCTCACTCTCGAAGACGGCTGGGCCAAGGCCGTCGCGGACACGGGTGAGCACGCCATGACCGGCGTCTTCGGCATCCTGACCAACCCGACCGACACCGACATCCACGTCGTCGGCGCCCGTACCCCGATGGCCGGGCTGGTCGAGCTGCACGAGACCACGATGGACGGCGGAGCGATGGTCATGCGGGAGGCACAGGGCGGCTTCATCGTCCCCGCCGGTGGCACGCTGCTCCTCGAGCCCGGCGGCCGCCACATCATGCTGATGGAGCTCACCGAGCCCGTCCCTGCCGGCAGCACCGTGGAGATCACCCTGATCACCGAGGACGGCACCGAGGTCACGGCGTCCGTGGCCGCGCGCACCTTCGCCGGCGCCGAGGAGACGTATGCGCCCGGCCAGCCCGCGCATACCTCCACCGGTGCGACGGAGACCCACTCGTCATGACCGGGCGGGTCGGTCGCCGGGCGCTGGTCTCCTCGATCGGCGCCCTGGCCGGGACCGCTGCCCTGAGCGGATGCGTGAGCCGCGCCGAGACGCCGCCCACGCGCAGCCGCTCCGAGTCGGGCTCCACCGTCGGGGGCACGTCGGTTGCGGATCGGGCGCAGGAGGTCCGGTCCTTCTTCGGCCCGCGCCAGAGCGGCGTGGACGACGTCCCGCAGGCCTTCCTCACCCTCGTGGCCCTGGATCTGGCGCCTGACGCGGACCGCGACACACTGCGGCGGCTGATGGCCGTCTGGACCGACGACATCGCCCGGCTGATGGACGGGCGGGGCACCCTCACCGATCAGGAGCCCGAGCTGGCCGCCCGACCTGCATCGCTCACGGTCACGGTCGGCTGGGGTCGGGGTGCCTTCGAGGCCGGCGGGATCACCCCTCCCCCGTGGCTGACACCCCTTCCTGCCTTCCAGATCGATCAGCTCCAGGACCGGTGGAACGACGGCGATCTCGTGCTCCAGGTATGCGCCGACAGCCCGGTCACCGTCGCCCATGCGGTGCGTCGACTCGTCACCGGCGCCGCGCCGATGGCGGTGCAACGCTGGGTGCAACGCGGATTCCGGGAACCCCTGCTCGATGCCGGAGCCGAGCGGATGCGCAATCTCCTGGGGCAGATCGACGGAACCGTCAATCCCACGTCGGACGACCCGCACGACGAGCCGCTCATCTGGGACGACGGCTCCACGTGGCTCGAACACAGCACCGGGCTCGTAGTCCGACGGATCGCGATGGACCTGGACAGGTGGGACCGTGCCGACCGCCGCTCGCGCGAGCACATCATGGGGCGGCGTCTCGCCGACGGGGCGCCGCTGACCGGCGGCACCGAGCTGTCCCCGCCCGACCTCGAGGCCCTCGCGGAGGACGGCTTTCCCCTCATCGACACGTTCTCGCACGTGCGGCGGTCGATGGCGCAGGCCCCGCACGAGCGCTTTCTGCGACGGTCCTACAACTACGACGATCCGCCGAGCGGGACCGGGGTGAGCGATGCCGGACTCATCTTCCTCGCCTTCTGCGCCGACCCGGTGCACCAGTTCGTCCCCGTCCAGCGGCGTCTCGCCGAGGCCGACCTGCTCAACGTCTACACGACACCGATCGGGTCCGCGGTCTTCGCGGTGCTCCCGGGGTGCCGTGAGGGCGAGATGCTCGGAGGGCCGCTGCTGTCGAGCTGACAGCAGCGGCCCTCCGGCGCGTGACGACCCGCGGCCTATGCGCGCGGCTTCGCCCACGCAGAGCGTGGGACCCGGCGCATCACGCGCGCGGCTTCTCGCGCATTTCGTAGGTGGCGATGAGGTCACCGACCTGCAGGTCGTTGAACGACCCGAGGTTGATACCGCACTCGAAGCCCTCGCGGACCTCGGTGACGTCGTCCTTGAACCGCCGCAGACCGGCGATCTCGACGTTCTCGGCGATGACGACACCGTTGCGGGTGATCCGGGCCTTGGCGCCGCGCTTGATCTCGCCGCTGCGCACGATCGATCCGGCGATGTTGCCGAACTTGCTCGAGCGGAAGATCTCGCGGATCTCGGCGGTGCCGAGCTCGACCTCCTCGTACTCGGGCTTGAGCATGCCCTTCAGGGCCGCCTCGATCTCCTCGATCGCCTGGTAGATCACCGTGTAGTAGCGGATCTCGACGCCCTCACGCTCGGCGTACTCCGCGTTCTGACCCTCGGCCCGAACGTTGAAGCCGATGATGATCGCGTCGGAGGCCATCGCGAGGTTGATGTTGTTCATCGTGATCGCACCGACGCCACGGTCGATGATCCGCAGGTCGACCTCGTCGCCGACGTCGATCTGCAGCAGCGCGTCCTCGAGGGCCTCGACCGAACCCGACACGTCACCCTTGAGGATGAGGTTGAGGGTGTCGACCTTGCCCTGCGCGAGAGCCTCGGTGAGGTCCTCGAGCGAGATGCGCTTGCGGGACTTGGCCAGCGACGCCTGACGGTCGGCGGCCTCGCGCTTCTCGGCGATCTGGCGCGCGGTGCGGTCGTCCGGGGCCACCACGAAGGTGTCACCCGCCCGCGGCACCGAGGACAGCCCGAGGACCTGGACGGGACGCGACGGACCCGCTTCCTCGACCGGCGTGCCGTGCTCGTCGAGCATGGCGCGGACGCGTCCGTAGGCGCTGCCGGCGACGATGGCGTCCCCGACGTGGAGCGTGCCGCTCTGGATGAGGACGGTCGCGGTCGCACCGCGGCCCTTGTCGAGGTTGGCCTCGATCGCGACACCGCGGGCGTCCCGGTCGGGGTTGGCCCGCAGGTCGAGCGCCGCGTCGGCGGTCAGCAGGACGGCCTCGAGCAGCTCGTCGATGTTGCGACCCTCCTTGGCCGAGACATCGACGAACATCGTGTCGCCGCCGTACTCCTCGGCGATGAGGTTGTACTCGGTGAGCTGCTGGCGGATCTTGGACGGGTTCGCGCCCTCGACGTCGATCTTGTTGACCGCGACGACGATCGGCACGTCAGCGGCCTGGGCGTGGTTGAGCGCCTCGATCGTCTGCGGCATGACACCGTCATCGGCCGCGACCACGAGGATCGCGATATCGGTGACCTTCGCACCACGGGCACGCATGGCCGTGAAGGCCTCGTGACCCGGGGTGTCGATGAAGGTGATCGCCCGGTCGACGCCCTCGTGCTCCTTGTGGATCTGGTACGCACCGATGTGCTGGGTGATGCCACCGGCCTCACCGGACCCCACGTCGGCGTTGCGGATCGCGTCGAGGAGTCGGGTCTTACCGTGGTCGACGTGACCCATGACGGTCACGACCGGCGGACGCGGCTGGAGGTTCTCCTCCTCCTCGTTGTCGACCCCGATCTCGAGATCGATGTTGAAGGAGTCGAAGAGCTCGCGCTCCTCCTCCTCCGGGGAGACGACCTGGACGTCGTAGCCGAGCTCGGCACCGAGGAGCTTGAAGGTGTCCTCGTCGAGGCTCTGGGTGGCCGTAGCCATCTCACCGAGGTGGATCAGCACGGTCACCAGCGCTGCCGGATCGGCGTTGATCTTGTCGGCGAAGTCCATGAGCGAGGAGCCACGGCGCACGCGGATGACGGTCGAGCCGTCACCGCGCGGGACGGAGACGCCACCGATCGTGGGCGCCTGCATCTGCTCGAACTCCTGGCGCTTCGCGCGCTTGGACTTCCGGCCACGGACCGGACGACCACCGCCACGACCGAAGGCACCCTGAGTTCCACCACGACCGCCGGGACCACCCGGACGACCGCCGCCGAAGCCACCGCGGCCTGCGGGAGCACCGCCGCCGCCACCGGGACGACCGCGGCCGCCAGCGGGACGCTCGCCGGGACGGGGAACAGCAGCCCGGTCGGGCATCATGCCCGGGTTGGGGCGGACACCGCCAGGGCGGGGAGCAGCCGGGCGAGGGGCGCCCGGAGCGCCACGACCCGCCGGCGGCCGCGGCATACCCTGCTGCGGAGCGAACGGGTTGTTGCCCGGACGCGGGGGCGCGTCACCGCGACCCTGACGCATGCCCTGGCTGGACGCGAAGGGGTTGTTGCCCGGACGCGGTGCGCCGGGGCGGGCGCCCGGACGGGGCGCGGAGCCACCGGGACGGTCACCCGCAGGGGCCGCGGGGGCAGCCGGAGCGGGACGGGGACCCGGGGTGGGTGAGGTGCGAGCGGCCGGTGCTGCGGGAGCGGCTGCCGCCGGCGCGGCCGGTGCCGGTGACGCAGGACGGGCCGGCGCTGCCTTCGCGGCCGGAGCGGGCGCAGGCGCAGCCGGGGCTGGAGCCGCCGGACCAGGGGCCGGGGCGGCGGGACCGGGGACGGGAGCAGCAGGGGCTGCCTTCTTCGCCGGAGGGGCGGCGGCCGGGGCAGCCGAAGCGGCTGCACTCTTCGCAGGCGCAGTCTTCGCAGCAGGCGTCACGGCGCTGTCGGCGTCGGCCTGCGGCGGGTACTTCTCCTTGTAGCGACGCACGACGGGCGGCTCGATCGTCGAGCTCGCAGTCTTGACGTACTCGCCCATCTCGAGGAGGCGCTCCAGCAAGACCTTGCTGGGGACGCCGACCTCTTTGGCGAGGGCGCTGACTCGGACTTTGGACACGTTTCTCCTTCTTGGTGGTCCAAGCCCGCGTGCGCGAGATGGACCGGTTAGTGCTGGGGGATGCTCATCGCTGAGTACTCATCGGGTGCTCATCAGCGTCAAACCCGCTTCCGGTTCTTCAAGTCGTGCCGGTCGGGCGACCGTCACGTCGGACATGGCATTGCTCCCACCCGCTCGCACACCTCACCACCGTCAGGTGGTCAGGACTGCAGACGCTCGAGGTATGCGGTGAGCGGCTCGACATCGATCGGGGCCCGCACTCGCAGGGCCCGAGCGAAGGCTCGTCGCCGTACCGCCTGCTCGAGGCAGCCGGGCTCGGGGTGCAGCCAGGCGCCACGCCCTCCGAGTCGACGCCGCACATCGGGGACGACCTGGATCGCTCCGGTGTCGTCCTCGCGTGCCGTCACGCGCAGGAGTACCGACCGGCTTTCCGTCCGACGGCATCCCACACACGTGCGAAGAGGCACATGCGCGGACTGCCGCGGCCGGGGTCCATTCCGGTCGGTCCTATCCATTCTAACGCTCCTGCGCCCGGACCGCGGCATCGACACCATGGGGCGGGCAGTCATCGAGCCCCGGGAGGCCTGGTCCGAGGGTCTGGTACTACGGCGCTGACGGTGTCCCACTCGCGGCCGGGGGTGACGCCGCGGTGTCGGGTCGGATGTCGATACGCCAGCCGGTGAGCTTCGCCGCGAGCCGGGCGTTCTGCCCCTCCTTGCCGATCGCGAGGGAGAGCTGGTAGTCCGGCACGACGACCCGGGCTGCCCGCAGCCGCGGGTCCACGACCTCGACCGACTCCACCCGTGCCGGGGAGAGGGCGGCTGCGATGAACTCGGTCGGCTCCTCGGAGTAGTCGACGATGTCGATCTTCTCGCCCCGCAGCTCGGTCATGACCGCCCGCACCCGGGCACCCATGGGGCCGATGCAGGCACCCTTGGCGTTGACGCCGGGCACGGTGGACCGCACGGCAATCTTCGTCCGGTGCCCTGCCTCACGGGCCAGGGCAGCGATCTCCACCGTGCCGTCGGCGATCTCCGGGACCTCGAGCGCGAAGAGCTTCTTGACGAGGTTGGGGTGGGTCCGCGAGAGCGTGATCTGCGGGCCCTTCAGCCCCCGCCGCACGCTCACGACGTAGCAGCGCAGCCGGTCGCCGTGCTTGTACTCCTCGCCGGGCACCTGCTCGGCGAGCGGCAGGATGCCCTCGACGGAGCCGAAGTCGACCGTCACGTGCCGCGGATCCGGCGACTGCTGGATGACGCCGGCGACGATGTCCCCCTCCTTGCCCCTGAAGTCGCCGAGGATCGCCTCGTCCTCGAGCTCGCGCAGCCGCTGCACGATGACCTGCCGGGCCGTGGCCGCGGCGATGCGTCCGAAGCCGGTGGGGGTGTGGTCGAACTCCGGGCCGAGCTCCCGACGCATGCGGACCCTCGGGGTCTGGTCCTCGTCATCGGGGTCGGCAGGCACCTCCTCCGGCACCTCGTAGACCTCGCGCGCCCAGATGACGACGTGCCCGGTCTTGCGGTCGAGCTCGGCCCGGGCGTTCGGGTAGTGGTCCTCGGTGCGCATGTAGGCCTGGAGCAGGGCGCTCTCGATCGCCGGGATGAGGACGTCGAGGGACACGTCCCGCTCGCGCTCCAGTGCTCTCAGTGCTTGCAGATCGATGTCCATGCTGTCTTCCCTCTCACGTCTTTCCTTCTCACGTCTTCTCTCACGTCTTCTGTCGCGCCTGGGTTCTCCTGCGTTCGCGTGGTCGTCGCGCGTCGCTGGCGTGCCGTGGGGCGCCGGCGTCCTTCGTCGTTGCTCAGTCCGGCCTGGAGAACTCGACCTCGATCCGCGCCCGGGCGATCTGCGCATACTCGATCGTCTCGGTGCGCTCCGGCTCCTTCTTCGTGGCAGCGACCCGCACGGTCAGCGACTGCGGTCCGGCGGAGACGATGCGGGCGGTGAGGTCCGGCAGGCCGTCGCGGGAGATGACCACCAGTCGTCCGACACCGCGTTGGTAGTGCCGCGGGCGGGTGAGCGGCCGCCCGACCCCGGCGGACGTCACCTCGAGGGTGTAGGGCTGCTCCCCCAGCAGGTTGCTGTCGTCGAGCACCGCACTGACGGCGCGGGTGGCCTCGGCGATCTCGTCCAAGGACATCGCAGGGCTCGGGCTGTCCACGACCGCGGTCTCGTCCGTCGCGCGGTCCAGGGCGATCCGCACGACGCGTCGCCGACCGGCAGGGGTCACCTTGACCTCGTCGATGACGAGAGGCGCCAGCACAGGCTCGATGAGGCGGGCGATGCGGTCTTCGGCGCTCACGGGAGGCAGCCCCTTCTGCAGTTGTCGGTGTGGACGTGTATGCGGTTGGCGTCGACAGTGGCCTGCGGGCCCTGAGCTTCCGGCACCAGATCCACTCCCTGGAGTGAGGCACCGGACGTCTGAAGGCACTGGAGCGGACGGACCGTCGGTGGATCAACTGTACCCACGAGCGCTGCGCCTGGGGCACGGCTCGGGACGGCAGTTGCCCTCGTCACGTGGCCCTCTCTCCGGTCGGGCCGTCCGGGGACCGCGGGATAGGTTTGCCTCTGTATGCGCGGAATCCCTTCCTCTGCGGCCGGCCTCCTCACCGGCTCCGGTGCTGTGCCCGGGCGACCTGGCCGGCGGGCCCTCATCGTCGGCGCGCTCGCGGCAGGGGGGCTGACACTGGCGGGCTGCTCCATCCGACTCGAGGACAGCGCACCCGAGATCCCCTTCATCCCGACGCGGGACCCCGTCCCCGCCGAGCCGGCGCTGCTCTGGCTGCTCGCCGACTGCCGCTCGCTGGCGCGAGCCGTAGGGGCTTCGACGCCTGATCCGAGCGGTGCGACGGGGAGTCAGCAGGCTGTCTACGAGGAGCAGGTCGCTGTCCTGCGCACCGCGCTCTACCGCGCGGGGGTCCCCATCGAGACCTTGGACGAGGTGCTGGCCGGGCCGACGCCCAGGACGACGTCGACGAGTACCGCCACGGCGGCGGCCACGCCGACGCCCTCCACCACGGCTGAATCGAACCCGGACGGACCAGTCACGAGCACCGGTGGGGCAGTCTCGACCACTGACGGGCTGGACACGAGCACCGATGGCCCGGGCGCGACCTCGGACGGGACAGCCGCGGACTCGGACGGCGCGGGGCCGATCTCGGACGGGCCTGCGGCCGCGCTGGAGCGCCTCCCGGAGCTCGTGCAGTGTGGCGGCGGCCTCTACCCCCTCGTGCTGAGCATCCTCGCGCAGCGCTGGGCCGCCGTCGATCTCGGCGGAGGTCTGATCCCTGAGGCCGCGGTGCAGGCCGACCCGGCCCGACTCTGGGACCTGCCCTTCCTCGCCGTTCCCTTCGCCCAGCTGACCGATGCCGCGCGCTACGGCTTCCAGGTGGTCGCCGCCCAGAGCCGCGACGCCACCCGCGATCTCGCCCTTGAGGGCCTGCACCACATCGAGGCGCTGTGGCGCGAGCAGGACACCCGCTCCGGCGGACGGGCACCCTCCCCCGCGTTCGGCTATCCGCTGCCCTTCCCGGTGAACTCGGAGGAGTCGGCGGCACAGCTCGCGACGCACGTCATCTCCGGGCTCATCGACGGATACGGCGGCCTCATTCCCACCATGGTCGGGTCGGCCCAGGAGGAGTGCGCCCCCGACCTGGTGACGTGGCTCGGCACGGCGGCGGCGATCGGCACGTGGTGGGGCGTGCCGCTGCAGGCCTTCCCCGGCACCCGGGCACCCGACTCGTGAGACAACCGGGGCGGCGTCGCGTGACGAGGCACTCGTGAGGCAGGACTACCCGGCCGCAGCACCCCTCGTTCCGCAGGTCTGGCTGGACCGGATCGCCCGGCTGCCGGCAGAGGGTGGGCCGTCGGGATCCGACTGGGCTCGTCAGGCGCGTCGCCTGGTCATGGAGTGCCTGGACGAGTGGGACCTCATGGTGACGGGACCGCCCCGGACCGGGTGGACTGCCGTCGTGTTCCCGGTGCGGCGTGCCGACGGCGCCCTCGCTGTCCTCAAGGTGGGCTGGCCCCACGTGGAGTCGGCCGCCGAGCACCTTGCCCTGCAGCTCTGGGGTGGCGAGGGTGCGGTCCGGCTCCTCGCAGCCGACCCGGGCCGAGGGGCACTGCTGCTCGAGCGCCTGGATGCGTCGAGGACGCTCATGAGCGAGGACGCTTTCGAGGCGTGCGCGATCATCGGCGGGCTGCTGCAGCGGCTGCACCGCCCTGCTCCCCCGACGATCCCGCCGCTGAGGGACTGGCTCGTCCCGCACCTGGACAGCCTCGACCATCCGGCCGTCCCCCGCCGGTTCGCGGCGCGCACCAGGTCCTTGGCTGCTGAGCTCCTGCAGGACGGGACGAACCTCGTGCTGCACACCGACCTGCACTTCGAGAACGTCCTGGCCGGCGACCGGGAGCCCTGGCTGGCCATCGACCCGAAGCCCTTCGCCGGCCACCCCGGCTTCGAGTTCCAGCCGCTGCTGCGGAACCGGGTCGAGGAGCTCGGCACCGGCTCAGCCCTGCGCTGGAGCGTCCGTCAGCGCCTCGACCTGGCCGCCGAGGCGGCAGGGGTCGACGTCGAGGAAGCGCGGCTGTGGAGTCTGCTGCACACGGGGATCCAGATCCTCTGGGCGCGGGACGATCCAGCCACGGCCTCGACACACATCGCCCTGTTCAAGGCCCTCGAGGACTGAACCTGCGCTCGCCTGGAGTGATCGGGTGAAGCAGCCGGGGCCGCCCTCGTCACCTGACCGACGGCTGGGAGGCCATGGTTGGTACTGTCGCAGCAACTCGGGCCGAGAAGTGATGAGGAGACACCATGGGCATCTCGATCGACCTCACCAAGGTCCGCGGCATCGACATGCACGTCCACTGCGAGGTTGACGACCACGGGCACACCGCGCTGCCCCAGTCCTTCCTGGACGCGTCGGCCGCCTACTTCAAGGCCGGTGTGCGCACGCCGTCGGTCGCGCAGATCGGTGAGCGCTACCGCCAGCTGAACCTCGCGGCCGTCATCTTCACCGTCGATGCCGAGCACAAGCTCGGGCACCGCCGGATCACGAACGAGGACGTCGTCGCCAGCGCTGCGGAGTTCCCCGACGTCTTCATCCCGTTCGCGAGCATCGACCCCCACCGTCGCGACGAGGGTGTCGCCGAGCTGCGCGAGCTGGTCGGGTCCGGCCGGGTGCACGGGCTCAAGCTGCATCCGTCACTGCAGGAGTTCGCCCCCAACGACGGGACCGCGTTCGGACTCTACGAGGTGCTCGCCGAGCACCGGCTGCCGGCGATCTTCCACACGGGCCAGACAGGCATCGGTGCCGGGATGCCAGGCGGCGGCGGAATCAAGCTGCGCTACTCGGACCCCATGCTGCTCGACGACGTGTGCGCCGACTTCCCCGACCTCACCGTCATCATGGCCCACCCGTCCGTCCCGTGGCAGGACCAGGCCATCTCGATCGCGACGCACAAGCCGAACGCCTACATCGACCTCTCCGGCTGGTCCCCGAAGTACTTCCCACCGCAGCTGGTCCGCGCCATCAACGGCCTGCTGCGCAAGAAGGTGCTGTTCGCCACGGACAACCCGGTCATCGACCCGGAGCGCTGGATGGCGGACTTCGACCAGCTCGAGCTCAAGGACGGTGTCCGCGAGCTCGTGATGAAGGAGAACGCCGCCCGGGTCCTCGGCCTGGAGGCCTAGCACAGTCTCCTCACCGGCCAGGACGCTTTCCGGGAGCCAACCTGCCCTGCCCGTGACCCCTCGCCCGGCGCGTTGGACGAGTCCTACCGTCGAGGGATGGCACCCAAAGGTAAGGCAGACGACGGACCCGGCCCCTCGGTCAAGGATCCAGAGCTCTACGAGGCACTGCGCGAGGACGGGGCGAGCAAGGAGAAGGCCGCTCGCATCGCCAACGCGGCGGCCGCCACCTCCCGTGAGGAGGTCGGCCAGCGCGGCGGTGACGCCGGGAGCTACGAGGACCGCACGGTCGAGGAGCTTCGCAAGCGGGCCGCCGAGCTCGAGATCGAGGGGCGTTCGTCGATGACCAAGGACGAGCTCATCGACGCTCTCCGCAACCACTGACCGGACTCCCAGGCCCGTCCCACCCCGGTGCGCTGCACCCCGCGTCGGGCGACACCGTCGTCCGCTGCACCGGCTCTCCGTTCGACCGTTACTCCGTCGATTGACCCTTCCGCCCCTGTTCGACCTTTCCTCCGGCCCGTGACGCTTGATCCCCCGTTCGACCTCTCCTCACCCGATCGACCCGTACTCCCTCCTTCGACGGAAATTGCCGGCGAACTTCGGGGCAACCGGTGAGCGACGGAGGAAGTGTCGAACCAGGACGCGACTGCTGAGGCAACGCCGGGAGACCCAAACGCGCTCCCCGCGATCCGGGCGACCCTCGTGAGTGGCTGGCCGGCTACCAGAAGCCGATGACGTCGCCGCCGATGCGCACGATGAAGGCGGCGACGACGACGATGAACACGACCCGCACGAAGGTGCTGCCGCGGGCGACCGCGGTCCGGGCCCCCACATACCCTCCGGCGATGTTGGCCGCGGCCATCGCCAGTCCCACCTTCCACATGACGTGGCCGCCGGGGACGAAGACGACGAGCGCTCCGAGGTTCGTGGCGAAGTTGGCGATCTTGGCCTTGGCGCTCGCCTCGAGGAACGCATAGCCGAGCGTTCCCACGAGCGCGAAGACGAGGAAGCTGCCGGTCCCGGGCCCGAGAGCGCCGTCGTACATGCCGATGACGAACCCCACCACCATCGCGATGACCGTATGCCGGGCTCCCGCATGCTTCAGAGCCGTCACCTGACCGAGGGCCGGCTTGGCGAGCGTGTAGGCGCCGACGAGCACGAGCATGACGAGGATGATCGGGTTGAACGCCGCCTTGGGGATGTTGACGCCGATGAGCGCGCCCCCGATGGCCCCGAGGAAGGCGACGAAGGCCATGGGCAGCGCCGTGCGCAGGTCGGGCCGGACCCGTCTGACATACGTGATCGAGCTCGTCGCGGTGCCGAAGATCGAGGAGATCTTGTTGGTCGCGAGGAGCTGGGCCGGGGTTGCCCCGGGGAAGCCGAGGACGAGCGCCGGCAGCTGGATGAGCCCACCACCCCCGACGACCGCGTCCACCCAGCCGGCGCCGAACCCGGCCAGCGCCATGAGGAGCAGCAGCGTGAGGTCGGGCTCACCCACGAGCGGGCCCGGTCACTCCTGCCCGATCTCAGCGCGGATCGCGGCGACCGCGTCAGCGACGGCGACGTTGCGCCGCTCGCCGCTGCGACGGTCCTTGATCTCCAGCTCGCCATCGGCCAGTCCTCGGCCCACGACCACGATGGTCGGGATGCCGATGAGCTCGGCGTCCTTGAACTTCACCCCGGGGCTGACGCCCTTGCGGTCGTCGAGCATCACCTCGACGCCGAGGCCCTCGAGCTCGCGGGTGAGCTCCTCGGCGTAGGTGAAGACCTGGTCGTCCTTGCCCGTGGCGACGATGTGGACGTCGGCGGGCGCCAGCTCGCGCGGCCAGATCAGGCCGAACTCGTCGTGGTTGCCCTCGGCGACGCAGGCGACGGCGCGGGAGACGCCGATGCCGTAGGAGCCCATGATGACCGTCCGGAGCTTGCCGTTGCTGTCGAGGACCTTCAGGTCCAGGGCCTCGGAGTACTTGCGGCCGAGCTGGAAGATGTGGCCCATCTCGATGCCGCGTGCGGTCTCGAGCGCCTCGCCGCAGGAGGGGCAGGCGTCGCCGGGGCGCACGTCGGCTGCCTCGATGACGCCGTCGGCGGTGAAGTCCCGACCGGCGACGAGGTTGAAGACGTGCTTGCCGGGCTCGTCCGCCCCGGTGACCCACGACGTGCCCTCGACCACGCGGGGGTCGAGCAGGTAGCGGATGCCGCTGGGCCGGTCGAGGCCGAGGACGCCTGGGCCGATGTAGCCCTTCGCGAGCGCGGGGTAGGCGGCGAAGTCATCCTCGTCGAACGGGGTGAACGTGGCCGGCTCCACCTGCGCGGCGAGCCGCTTCTCGTCGACCTCGCGGTCCCCGGGGAGCCCGATGGCGAGCGGCTCACGGGTGCCGTCGGGGTGGGTGAGCATGAGGATGACGTTCTTGAGTGTGTCCGCCGCGGTCCACTCGCGCCCCTCGGGGTGCGGGTGGTTCGCGTTGGCCGCGGCCACCAGGGTCTCGATGGTCGGCGTGTCCGGGGTGTCCTCGACGTGGGCGGCCGGGAGGCCCTCCAGCGGGATGGCGTCGGGCACGGGCACCCGGACCGCCTCGACGTTGGCGGCGTACCCGCACGAGGCGCACCGCACATACGTGTCCTCGCCGTTCTCGGCGGTGGCGAGGAACTCCTCGCTCTTCGACCCACCCATCGCACCGGCCATCGCCTGGACGATGACGTAGTGGAAGCCCAGGCGGTTGAAGATCTTGATGTAGGCGTCCCGGTGCTGCTGGTAGCTCTTGTCGAGACCGGCCTCGTCGATGTCGAAGGAGTACGAGTCCTTCATGATGAACTCGCGTCCGCGGAGCAGTCCCGCGCGGGGACGCGCCTCATCGCGGTACTTGGTCTGGATCTGGTAGATCGACAGAGGCAGGTCCTTGTAGGAGCTGTACAGGTCCTTCACCGTGAGGGTGAAGAGCTCCTCGTGCGTGGGGCCGAGCAGGTAGTCGCCGTCCTTGCGGTCCTTGAGCCGGAAGATGTTGTCGCCGTACTCGACCCACCGGCCGCTCGCCTCGAAGGGCTCCTTCGGCAGCAGCGCGGGGAAGAGCAGCTCCTGGGAGATCTGGTCCATCTCCGCGCGGATGATCGTCTCGACGCGGCGGAGCACCTTGAGGCCGAGCGGGAGCCAGGTGTAGATGCCGGGGCTCACCCTGCGGATGTAGCCGGCCCGCACGAGCAGCTTGTGGCTCGGGACCTCTGCGTCCGCCGGGTCCTCACGCAGGGTGCGAAGGAACAGGGACGACATGCGCATGGCCACGGTGGCTCTCCTGGGTCGGGCGGAGGATCGGCACGCCGCACCCTCGTGGGCGGGGCGTGATGGGTGAACCCGGCAAGGATACCGAGCCGAGCGAGGGGGTCAGTTCACGCGAGGGTCGGGTCAGGCACCGGGAGCCATCGGCTCCGGACGCTCCGCGGACTGCTCGGTCCCGGCGGTGACGCCCTCCGGCAGCACCTCGAGGGGCGGCTGCTCGGTCCCGGACGGCTCCACCTCGTCGTCGGGGAGATGCACGATCCGGTCCTCGTACCGTGCCCGCGTCCCGTAGACCTTGAAGCCGAGGCGCTTGTAGAGCTCGAAGGACGGGTTGTTGACGTTGACGGTGAGCCAGGCCGAGTCGCTGCCGGACTCCTTGAGGGCGGTCAGCGTGCGGACAACCAGGTGCGCGCCGATCCGGTGACCGCGCCAGGTCGGCACGACTCCGACCTGGTCGATCCAGTTCGCCGACACCGTCACCAGGCCGATGGGCGCCCCGCCGCGGCTGTATGCGACGCGCGAGGTCTCCGGCCGGATGTCCGGGTCGTTGGTGAGATCGGCGAGCCACTCCTCCTCGGTCGTCTCCGTGAAGCCGGGTGTGTCACTGAAGGACTCGTGGAACGCGACGTAGAAGTCGTGCGCGGTCTCATCGGTGAAGGGCTTGGTCGTGACACCGGGCGGCAGCGGGATCCGCGAGATGTGGGTCAGGTCGTGGCGCATGACCTTCTCCGCGAAGGTGCGCCGCAGGCCGCTGGAGGCGAACAGCGACTCGGCCTCGGGCGACATCGTCTCGGCGACGACCTTGAAGTGCATGGCAGGAGCCTTGCTCCGCGCCCAGTTGACGAGCTCCTCGCCATGGCCCTGGCGCCGGAAGGACGGGTGCACCAGTCCACTGGCCAACCGGTTGCCGGCCTCGTCGTAGCTCAGCGACGCGACGGCCACCAGCTCACCGAGCTCGTCCCGGCCGGCGATCGTCTCGTCGCCGAAGAAGTAGCGCCTGATGTGAGCGGTCGTCGAGCAGGTCCGGCAGGCCGCCGTCCTGCCGGAGGCACACCTCGGCCAGGTGCTTGACCGCATCGAAGTCGCTCGGCTGCAACTCGGACCACTGGAGGTTGGACATGCCCCAAGGGTAGGCCGTCCCGACCCTGCGAGAGTCAGTGCGCCGCACCCCGGGTCGTGAACGTCACACCCTGGGCGGACCTGGGTCACAGGAGGACGGTCATGAACTCGCCGGTCTCCACGAAACCCACGCGGCGGTATGCGGCGCGCGCCGGGGAGTTGAAGTCGTTGACATAGAGGGTGACCAGCTGAGCGACGTCGCGCATGATCTGCTCGACGGCCGAGGCGATGAGCGGCACCGAGTACCCCCTTCCCCGCAGCTCCGGGGCCAACCAGATCCCCTGGAGCTGCACACACCCGAGGGCAGCGCTGCCGATGTCGGTCTTGAAGATCACCCGGTCACGCCCGTCCGCATCCGGTTCGGTGGCGATGTAGGTGTGACCACGGCGGATGAGCGCGGTGATCGAGCTGAGGTAGGAGCGCGGAGACCCGGTGTAGGGGCGGTAGCCGATCTCATGGGTGAACATGTGCTCCGCCGCCGGGAGCACGATGGACGCCTCGTGCTCTCTGGCCGGCCGCACCCGGGGGTCGAGCGGGATGCCGAGACTCGACGGCGGCGTGCTCGTAGCGCAGAGCGGCTGGCGGCCCCGGATGTCGCGTGGCTCTCCCCAGGTGGGCTCGATGAGATCCCACATCGAGCGGACCTGATCGCGCGGTCCGAGGATGCTGGCCACCTGGCGGCGGCTCCGACGGAACCGGTCGGCGAACGAGGAGCGGGTGTCCAGCGTGGTCGCTACGGGGATGATGTTGGCGTTGGCCCACACCAGGGAGTCGAGCTCGCGACCGGTGCGATGGGCGAGCAGCGCCTGAGGGAGGGTCTCGATGGCGCCCTCGAGGATGCGCGAGGCGACGAAGACATTGCTCGCGATGTCGCGCGCGCAAACCTCCAGGGCCGCCGCACGGTCGGCGGGCTGGAGTGGTCGGATAGGAGACCTCGTGCGCAGCACGCTGCCAGGCTAGCCGCGTTCGATCCGCGGTGGGTCGATTGCGAGGGCGGTCCTACCCGGATGGACCACGAGGTGCTCAGGGAGTGACCCACTCCCCTGACGCTCACGTCGCGGGTTTCCGTTGGGCCCCTCACGGGTTGGGGCTCCGCCGGCGATCCCTCCGGTCGATGTGGCCCGCCGTCCTGCGAGAGAGGTGGGTCAGCCCACCGTCACCGTGGGCGCTCCGCCCGTCTCGTCGATGGGCTCGCCCATCTCCTCGGCGATGCGCATGGCCTCCTCGATGAGGGTCTCGACGATCTGGCTCTCCGGGACGGTCTTGATGACCTCACCCTTGACGAAGATCTGGCCCTTGCCGTTGCCGGAGGCCACACCGAGGTCGGCCTCGCGCGCCTCGCCCGGTCCGTTGACGACGCAGCCCATGACGGCGACGCGCAGCGGCACGGTCATGCCCTCGAGTCCAGCGGTGACCTCTTCTGCGAGCGTGTAGACGTCGACCTGGGCGCGGCCGCACGAGGGGCAGGAGACGATCTCGAGCTTGCGGGGGCGCAGGTTGAGGCTCTGCAGGATCTGGTTGCCCACCTTGACCTCCTCGACCGGCGGGGCCGAGAGCGAGACCCGGATGGTGTCACCGATCCCCTTGGAGAGCAGGGCACCGAAGGCGACCGAGGACTTGATGGTGCCCTGGAACGCCGGGCCGGCCTCGGTCACACCGAGGTGGAGCGGCCAGTCGCCGCGCTCGGCGAGCAGCTCGTAGGCGCGGACCATGACGACGGGGTCGTTGTGCTTGACCGAGATCTTGAAGTCGTGGAAGTCGTGCTCCTCGAACAGGCTCGCCTCCCACACGGCCGACTCGACGAGAGCCTCCGCGGTGGGCTTGCCGTACTTCTCCAGCAGCCGCTTGTCGAGGGAGCCCGCGTTGACGCCGATGCGGATGGAGACGCCTGCGGCCTTGGCGCGCCGGGCGATCTCGCCGACCTGGTCGTCGAACTGACGGATGTTCCCCGGGTTGACCCGGACCGCCGCGCACCCGGCATCGATCGCAGCGAAGACGTAGTTCGGCTGGAAGTGGATGTCCGCGATGACCGGGATCTGGCTCTTCTGAGCGATCGCGGGCAGCGCCTCGGCGTCGTCGCGGCTCGGGCAGGCCACGCGCACGATGTCGCACCCAGCTGCTGTGAGCTCCGCGATCTGCTGCAGGGTGGCGTTGACGTCCGTCGTCGGCGTCGTCGTCATCGACTGCACCGAGACCGGGGCATCGCCACCGACCTCGACCTTGCCGACCTTGATCTTGCGCGACTTACGCCGCGGTGCGAGGACGGGCGGCGGGAGAGCGGGCATGCCGAGTCCAACAGTCATAGGACCAGTATCCCAGGCGAACACAGGTGCCCTGTCGCCGACAAGGTGCTAGCCGAGCCGGACCGGGTTGACGAGGTCGGCGTAGATGAGGAGAACCGCCATGCCGATGAGCAGGATCGAGACGGCGTACGCGAGGGGAAGCGCCTTGGCGACATCGACCGGCCCAGGGTCCGGGAGCCCGCGGGCCCGGGCCCAGGCCTTCTTCACGGCCTCCCAGATCGCCCCGGCGACGTGTCCGCCGTCGAGCGGGAGGAGCGGGATGAGGTTGAAGACGAACAGCGCGATGTTCAGGCCCGCCAGGAGCAGCACCAGGGTGGCGAGCTTCTGTCCGGGGGTCTCGAAGAAGGTGATCTGGCCGGAGGCCACCTCACCGGCGATCCGGCCCACGCCGACGACGGAGACCGGGCTCTCGACGTCACGCTCCTGGCCGGTGAAGGCCGCGTTGTAGACACCGACGAGCTTCTGGGGCAGCTTGGCGACGATCTGCGCCGTCCCGCTCACCATCTCCCAGATCATCCCCGGGACCACGGTCGGACTCTGTCGCTCGATGGCCGTGACCGGCGCCGACGCGATCCCGAGGAACCCGGTCTGGACCATGACGGGGTTGCCGTCCGCATCCGTCACGGGCAGACCGTTCTCGTCCAGGGCGGGCAGCTCGTTCGTGATCGGGGTCGCCTCGAGAGTGAGTCGCTCCCCTGCCCGCTCCACGACGATCTCGGTCGGCTGTCCGGCGCGGGGTCGCACGATCGTCGAGACGTCGCGGTTCTGCTCGATCGGCTGACCCGCGACGGACACGATGACGTCGCCCGGCAGGATCCCCGCCTCGGCCGCCGGCGTGAGCGGGTCGTCCGCCGCGCATACCCGGTCGGCAGTGACCTGGTCCGCCGGCACGACGCACTGACTGACCTGGCCGACCAGGGCGCCCGGCTTCTCCACGGCCGTCCCGTAGGTCATCACCAGCCCCGCGAGAAGGATGGCTGCGAGCACGAGATTCATGACCGGCCCGCCCAGCATGATGATGATCTTCTTGCCGGTGCCGAGCTTGTAGAACACGCGGTCCTCGTCACCGGGGCGGAGCTCCTCGAAGGATGCGGCTCTGGCCTCGTCCACGAGCTGCGACATGCGTCCGGTGCTCGACACCCGGACCGTCCCCGGCTCCTGACCCGGCCGCGGCGGGAACATCCCGATCATCCGGATGTAGCCACCGAGGGGAATGGCCTTGAGGCCGTACTCGGTCTCACCGCGTCGGCGCGACCAGACGGTCGGCCCGAAGCCGACCATGTACTGCGGCACGCGGACCCCGAACTTCTTCGCGGGCACGAGGTGCCCCAGCTCGTGCCAGCCGATGGAGAACCCCACCCCGGTGGCCACGAACAGCACACCCAGGACATACCAGAGGACGTTCATCCATCTCCTCGACTCAAGAACTCGATCACCAGGTCTGATGCGTTGCTGTCTTCCGACCACGCGGGCGTGATCAGAGCGCCGGTGAGCCGGCCCCCGCGATCGTGGCGGCGGCGGCTGCGCGGGCCCAGGTGTCGGCCTGCAGCACCTGCTCAACGCTCAGCTCTGCCGTGGTGCTCCCGGGAGCATCGACTCCGGTGCTCACACTTCCACCGTCAGCGTACGCCTCGACGACCCGGGCGACCGTGTCGACGATGTCGAGGAAGCCGATCCGGCCGTCGTGGAACGCGTCGACGCACACCTCGTTGGCGGCGTTGTAGACCGCAGGGAAGGTGCCACCGGCGGCACCGACCTCTCGCGCCAGGCGCACGGCCGGGAAGGCGTCGTCGTCGAGCGGGTGGAAGTCCCACTGCTGCGCGACGGTCCAGTCGCACGGCTCGTCGACGTCCGGGAGGCGCTCCGGCCAGGACAGCCCGAGGGCGATCGGCACGAGCATCCGCGGCGGGCCCATCTGGGCGATGGTGGAGCCGTCGTGGAACTCGACCATCGAGTGGATCCACTGCTGCGGGTGGACGACGACGTCGATCTTCTCGAAGGGCAGGTCGAAGAGCAGGTGCGCCTCGATGACCTCCAGACCCTTGTTGACGAGCGTTGCGGAGTTCGTGGTGACGACCCGCCCCATCGCGTAGTTCGGGTGGGCCAGCGCCTCCTGCGGCGTGACGTCGACGAGCTCTCGGCGGGACCGCCCGCGGAACGGCCCGCCACTCGCGGTGACGACGAGGCGGCGCACCTCCTCGCGGCGTCCCCCACGCAGCGACTGGGCGATCGCGGAGTGCTCGGAGTCGACCGGCACGATCTGGTCAGGACCGGCCGCGGCCTTGACCAGCGGGCCGCCGACGATGAGCGACTCCTTGTTCGCGAGAGCGAGGACCGAGCCGGCCCGGAGGGCGGCGAGCGTCGGGCGCAGGCCGATCGAGCCGGTGATCCCGTTGAGGACGACGTCGGCACCGACCCCGGCTGCCGTCACCGCCGCCTCGTCCCCCACGACGACGTCGGGAGCGTATGCGTTGGGCGCCAAGCCCTCCCGACCCGCCACGCCGCGGATCGCCTCGCGCACCTCCTCGGCGCTGCCTGTGGCCATCGCGACGAGGGGTGCCCTCGTGGCCACCGCCTGCTCCGCCGCGAGCGCCGTGTTGCTTCCGGCGGAGAGAGCGAGGACCTCGTACCGACCAGGGTGCTCGTCGATGACCTTCAGGGCCTGGGTGCCGATCGACCCGGTCGAGCCGAGGATCGAGACGGTGCGGACGGCGGTGGTGGTCGGTGCGGTCACGGGGACCATTCTGCCCGGAGCCCGGACCGGCACCGTGTTGGCTGGACGAGGACCGTGGTGGCTGGACGAGGACCGTGGTGGCTGGACGAGGGCGGCTTGACGTAGGTCAAGGACAGATCCGGGCCAGTCGGGTGGAGTGGAAGAGCACCCACACCCACGACCACCGGGAAGGAACCTCCTCATGACCACCACCAAGACCACCCAGACTGCCGCCACGGCAAAGACCACGCAGGCGCCGAAGACCGTCAGGACCGCGACCATCCGCACCGAGCCGTTCACCTGCCCCTCGTGCATCACGAAGATCGAGGGAGCCGTCGGCGCCATGCCCGGGGTCCAGGACGTCCGGGTCATGTTCAACTCCGGCAAGGCCAAGGTCGTCTTCGACGAGGCCGTCGTGAGTGGCGAGCAGATCGCCGCGACGATCGACGCTCTCGGCTATCGCGTGACCAGTACGCGCGTCAGCTCCTGAGCAGGGGAAACCATGAACCCCCTCACGTCGAAAGCGAGAGTCGCCGGCCTGTCCGGCGCTCTGCTCGTGGTCGCCCTGGCCCTGCACCTGCTGGGAGAGGGTCCGCTCCACACCCTGCGGGACGCGGTCCTGATCATCGCGTCCCTCCTCGCGGGGACCCCGATCGCGGTCAGCGCCTGGAAGTCCTTGCGGCTCAGGCAGTTCAGCATCGATCTGCTCGTCACGGTCGCCGTCGTCGGTGCGCTCGTCATCGGTGAGTACGTCGAGTCCTCCGTCGTGTCGTTCCTCTTCGTCTTCGGCTCCTTCCTCGAGCTCCGCACGATCGAGAAGACCCGTCGTTCCCTGCGGGACCTGATCGACCTCGCACCCCAGGAGGCCGAGGTCATCCGTGCCGACGGACCCGTCACCGTCCCGGTCGACGAGGTCGAGGTCGGCGAGCGGGTCGTCGTCCGCACCGGGGGCAGGGTGCCTGTCGACGGCACCGTCGTCCACGGCCGCGCCTCGATCGACGAGTCGGCCGTCACCGGTGAGCCGCTCGCCGTCGTCAAGGACGTCGGCGACCAGGTCTGGTCCGGCACGGTCCTCGAGGGCGGATACCTCGAGCTCACCGCTGACCGCGTCGGCGAGGACACCACCTTCGCCCAGATCATCGAGCTCGTCGAGGAGGCGCAGGACTCCAAGGCGAGGACCCAGAGGTTCCTCGACCGCTTCGCCTCCTGGTACACCCCGATGATCGTCGTAGCGGCGGTCGTGGCACTCCTCGTCACCCAGGACCTCAGGTTCGCCCTGACCTTCCTGGTCATCGCCTGCCCCGGCGCGCTGGTCATCTCGACCCCGGTCTCACTCGTGGCCGGTATGGGTAACGCAGCCAGGCATGGCGCCCTCATCAAGGGTGGCGAGGCGCTCGAGCGGCTCGCGCGGGTCGACACCCTCGTCCTGGACAAGACCGGCACGATCACCGAGGGACGGCCGGAGGTGAGCCACGTCCTCACTGCCGGCGACGCATACTCCTCTGCGGATGTCCTGCGGCTCGTCGGATCGCTGGAGCAGGCGTCGGAGCACCCGCTCGGGCGCACCCTGGTCCGGGCTGCCCAGGAGCGGGACCTCACCCTCAGCCCGTCACCGGCGGGCGTGGAGGTCATCACCGGCAGCGGGATCCGCGGCCTGGTCGATGACGGCGGGACGGACCGCGCCGTCGCGGTCGGCAGCGATCGCCTGCTCAGCGACGGTGGGTATGCCGTGCCCGCCGATCTCGCAGCGAAGGCCCAGGCGCTCGAGCAGGCCGGCAGCACCGTCTCCTGGGTCGTCGTCGACGGCACCGTCGCCGGACTGGTCGCCGTCACCGACCAGGCCCGTCCGGACGCTCGTGAGGCGCTGGCAGTGTTGCGCCGCAAGGGAATCGACCGGATCGTGATGCTGACGGGCGACAACGCCCACACCGCGCGCGCCGTCGCCGACCAGGTGGGGATCGACGGGCCACAGGACGTCGTCTCCGCTCAGCTGCTCCCCCAGGACAAGGTGGCGGAGGTCAGGCGCCTGCGCGACGCGGGGCACCGCGTCGCGATGATCGGCGACGGCGTCAACGACGCCCCGGCCATCGCGACGGCCGATGTCGGCCTGGCCATGGGCGGCGGCACGGACGTCTCGCTGCAGACGGCGGACGTCGTCCTCGTCGGCAACCGGTTCGACCAGCTGATCCAGGCCCGCTCGATCGCCCGCGCGACTCTGTGGAACATGGCGCAGAACACCGCCATCGCGCTGGCGACCGTCGCCGTCCTGCTCGCAGGCGTCGTGGGCGGAGTCGTCACGATGGCGAGCGGCATGCTCGTCCACGAGCTCTCGGTGCTCGCGGTCATCCTCAACGCCATGCGGCTGGTCCGTCGCCGGGACAAGGATGCCGCTCGACTTGCCCGAGCGCGCCCGGCTGCGGCCTCACCCGTCGCCGGCGAGCAGCGTGAGCCCGTCCAGGTCGGATAGGACGATGTGACGTGCCCCGCGCCGGCTGATCATTCCGGAGTCGCTGAGCCGCCGCAGTGCGCGGCTCAGCGACTCCGGCGTGGTGTCCAGGAGTGAGGCGATGTCCTTCTTGGTCATCGGCAGGGTCACCTCGACGGCCCCGTCGACGTGCCGACCGGGCAGGGTGAGCAGATAGTCCGCCAGTCGCGCGGAGACCTCGGTGGACGTCACCGCGGCGAGCCGTGCCTCCGTCTCGTTGAGCCGTGCACTGAGCGTCCGGAGCATCCGCACAGCGATGGACGGGTGGGCGGCGACGAGCCGGGCGAGATCGGCATGGCGGAACACGCAGACGTTGGTCGGTTCCAGCGCGGTGATCGTGTGGTCCGGGCGTGCGCCGGTGAGGAAGGCCGACTCTCCGACGAACTCGCCGGGACCGAGAACCCGGACCAGGCGCTCCTGCCCCTCCGCAGTGGACCGGGTGAGCTTGAGCCGACCCGTGTGGACGACGAGGAGGTTGGAGACGTCGCTGCCCGCCGCATACGCGATCTCGTCGCGGGCCAGGTGCGCCGGGGTGGCGACCGAGGCGACCTGGAGCTGGTCGGCGCGACGCAGGCCCTGGAACACGGGGACCAGGGCGACACACAGGTCGGAGTCCTCGGAGGCGTCCTGATCGGCCATGGTCATGGATCAGCGGGTGATGACCCGCTCCTCGATGAGCCGCTCCTGGACGATGCCGCCGAACGGCACATAGCGGCCGTTGGCAAAGTCCTTCGGGAACTCGAGGTCGACGTTGTCGGCGCCGTGCCGGTTCTTCTCGATCGAGAACACCGACCACCCGCGGTACTGCTGCATCCGCGACAGGTCGTAGACGAGGTGCTCGCGGGAGACGATCTCCTCCTTGCTCGAGAGCACGATGATGACGTCCGCCTCGTAGGCGAGCGAGGATGCACCACGCAGGTCGTGGGCGCGCATCCGGTGCCCCGACGCCAGGCTGTCCGTCTGGGCAGCGGAGATCGCGATGATCGGACACCCCACGTCGAGCGCGAGGTCCTTGAGTGCCTCGGCGATGATGGCGACCTGCTCCTCCTCCCCGCCGGGGACGGGTACGGGAACCTTCTGGACGTAGTCGATCGCGACGATCGGCGGCTCGCCGTTCTCAGCCGTCATCTCGGCGATGATGGCCTCGATCGCTCCGAGGTCGGTCCCGGCGTTGGACTCGTGGATGGAGAGCCGATCGGCGTACTGCTCGAGAGCGAGCAGCGCCCCTGGTCCGTACGGGAGATGGCTCATCGCCGTGCGCATGCTCGACGGGGTGCCCTGCTGCTCCTCGAGGACCCGGCGGATGCCGTGCACCCCGGGTGCGAGACCGGGACTCTCCGCGAGCTCCGCGGCCTCGAGCGCGAGGAGACGCTCGAGCAGCGTGCCTGACTCGTGCTCGTACGAGAACATGATGGCCTGCCGCCCGGAGAGGGCGGCGGTGCGCAGGGCCTGGACGACGAACGTCGTCTTGCCCTGGCCCTGGGCGCCGGCGACGACGACCAGCTCACCGGAGCGCAGACCTCCGGACAGGGCCCGGTCGAGGACGTCGAAGCCGGTGGGCCACACCTCCGCGGCCGGACTGAGGCCCTTGCGCAGGGCATCGTCGGCCTCGGTGAGGACGGTGGACATGGTCCGCCGGCGGCGGCTCTGGATCACGGTGGCGCGTTCACTCACAGGGTCATCCCACCAGGTTCGGCCGGCATCAGGGGCCAGCGGTCCATGTGTTGTCCGTTCGTCCAGTCACACAGTGTTCGTCGAGTCACACCATGCGCTTCCGACCAGGCGATGCTCTTCCCACACATGGTCTTCCCACACATGGTCTTCCCACACATGGTCCTCCCACACATGGTCCTCCCACACGATGGCGTCAGGAGGCCGTCTCTACAGTGCGATCCCGACGTACTTGACCTCGAGGTACTCGTCGATCCCCTCGAAGCCGCCCTCCCGGCCGAAGCCGGAGTGCTTCACGCCGCCGAAGGGCGCCGCCGGGTTGGAGACGATGCCGGTGTTGACGCCGATCATCCCGAACTCCAGCGCCTCGGCGACCCGGATGACCCGGGCGTAGTCGCGCGTGAAGACGTAGCCGACGAGGCCGTACTCGCTCGCGTTGGCCTTGGCGATGACATCCTCCTCGTCACTGAAGGTGGTCACCGGCGCCACCGGGCCGAAGATCTCCTCCGAGAAGACGCGCGCGTCGGTCGGCACGTCGGCGAGCACGGTCGGCTGGTAGAAGAACCCGCGGCCGGCCTGCGGGGCGCCACCGACCAGCGCCTTTGCCCCGCGCGAGATCGCGTCCTGGACCAGCTCGTCGACCCCGTCGCGCGCCTTGGCCGTGATGAGCGGGCCGACGTCGACGCCCTTCTTGGTGCCCTTCCCCAGGGTGAGCGCGCCCATCCGGGCAGCGAGCCTGCTGGTGAACTCCTCGGCGACCGACTCGTGTGCGAAGAACCGGTTCGCGGCCGTGCAGGCCTCACCGATGTTGCGCATCTTGGCCAGCATCGCGCCCTCGACGGCCGCGTCGACATCGGCGTCCTCGAAGACGATGAACGGAGCGTTGCCGCCGAGCTCCATCGACACCCGCAGCAGCTGCTCGGAGGACTGCTTGACGAGGACCTTGCCGACCGCCGTCGAGCCGGTGAAGGTCAGCTTGCGCAGCCGCGGGTCGCGGATGATGGGCTCACTCACCTCCGAGGAGCGCGAGGTCGTGACGACGTTGACGACACCCTTCGGCACTCCGACCTGCTCGAGGATCTCCGCTAGCGCGAGCATCGTCAGGGGCGTCTCGTGGGCGGGCTTGACCACCATGGTGCACCCCGCGGCCAGCGCCGGCCCGATCTTGCGAGTTCCCATGGCCAGTGGGAAGTTCCACGGCGTGATCATGAAGGTCGGACCCACCGGCTGCTTCATCGTCAGCAACCTCGTCGCCCCGTTCGGCGCCACGGAGTACCGTCCGTGCACACGGACGGCCTCTTCGCTGAACCAACGGAAGAACTCGGCGCCGTAGGCCACCTCACCGCGCGCCTCGGCGAGCGGCTTGCCCATCTCGAGAGTCATCAGGGTCGCGAGCTCCTCGGTCCGCTCGACGACGGCGAGGTATGCGGCGCGCAGCAGCTCGGCCCGGTCACGGGGAGCGGATCTCGCCCAGTCCCGCTGGGCCTCCACTGCGGCGTCCAGCGCGGCCATACCGTCCTCGACCGAAGCGTCGGCGACGCTCGTGAGCACCGCTCCGGTCGCCGGGTCGTGGACGTCGAATCGCGCGTTGCCCGAGGCCTGTCGCCACTCCCCCGCAATGAACAGGTTGGTCGGGACCGATGCCAAGAGGGACTTCTGTGTCACAGCCATGTGCACAGCGTAGGGGTCGGTGCCGACGGCGTGGGGAGACCCTTGTCAACGCTACGGGGATAGGCCAAGGTATGACCCACGACACACTCCCCCCCCGGGCCCGGCCTGAGCCGGCCGTGGCCGGGCTGTCCCACATGAGGAGCGGCATGGTTTCGGTCAGTGTCACTGTGGACGGCGTCAGACGGACAGCCGATGTGGAGCCGCGAACGCTCCTGGTCCATCTCCTGCGCGAGCAGTTCGGCAGGGTCGGCACCGTCATCGGGTGCGAGACGAGCAACTGCGGGGCCTGCACGGTCCTGCTCGACGGCGTGAGCGTGAAGTCTTGCTCGGTCCTGGCGGTGCAGGCCGACGGAGCCACCGTCGACACGATCCAGGGACTGGCGGCGCCGGACGGCACCCTGCACCCGATCCAGCAGGCCTTCCACGAGAACCACGGTCTGCAGTGCGGCTACTGCACCCCCGGCATGGTCATGCGCACCGTCTCCCTTCTCCAGGAGAATCCCGACCCGACCGAGGACGAGGTCCGTGCAGGCCTCAAGGGCAACCTGTGTCGCTGCACCGGCTACCAGGGGATCGTCAAGGCGGTCCAGGCGGCAGCGGCGGCGTTGTCCACGAGCGCAACGTCGACCAGCGCAGAACGCACCCACGCGGCCTCGGAGGTGACCTCATGACGACCGCCCCCGAGATCGCACCGGAGCAGACCCCCGAGCGCGAGGTCGGCAAGGCACGGCTGCGTAAGGAGGACCACCGCCTCCTCACCGGTCGGACCCGGTGGACCGACAACCTCAACCTGCCCGGCATGGTCCACCTGGCCCTCGTCCGCTCCCCCTTCGCCCACGCCCGCATCGTCTCGATCGACACCAGCCAGGCGACCGCCGCGGACGGCGTCGTCGGGGTGTGGACCGGCGAGGACCTCCCTGAGCAGGGCGCGATGCCGATCGCCTGGACCGTCAGCGAGGACCTCAAGGTGCCGTCCTTGCTGCCGCTCTCGGTCGGCTCGGTCAAGCACGTCGGAGACGTGGTCGCGGTCGTCGCGGCCACCACCCAGGCCGCCGCCCTCGACGCCGCGGAGCTCGTCGACGTCGACTACGAGGAGCTGCCCGCCGTCGTCGACCCGCTGGCCGCCCTCGAGGAGGGGTCGCCGCTCGTGCACCCCGACCTGGGGACGAACGTCTGCGCGACGTGGGGCATGGACTCGGTCACCCTGGGCACCGGTGGCAACGTGGAGGAGGCCATCTCCGCCGCCGAGAACGACCCGGACCAAGTCGTCATCCGCCGGACCCTGCGGCAGAACCGGATCACCCCGGGCTTCATCGAGCCGCGCTCGATCGTCGTGGACCCGACCGCGGAGCAGGTCACGATGTGGTCGGCGACCCAGGTCCCGCACATCCTGCGCATCCTGCTCGCCATGACCCAGCCCATCGAGGAGCACCGGCTGAGGGTCATCGCGCCCGACGTCGGCGGGGGCTTCGGTGGCAAGCTGCAGGCGACCGCCGAGGAGGCCCTCGTCCTCCTCATCGCGCTGCGGCTGCAGACGCCGGTGAAGTACACCGAGACGCGCAACGAGTCGATGCAGTCGGCACACCACGCCCGTGACCAGATCCAGCGGCTCACCCTGGCGGCGCGCCGGGACGGCACGATCACCGCGTTCGACGTCGACCTCATCGCCGACATGGGTGCCTACCTCGGCATCCTCACGGCCGGCATCCCGCTCCTCGGCGGCTTCATGTTCAACGGGATCTACAAGATCCCCGCCTACCGCTTCTTCTGCACCGACGTCTTCACGAACAAGGTGATGACGGACGCATACCGCGGTGCCGGCAAGCCCGAGGCGACCTTCGGGATCGAGCGGATGATGGACGAGCTCGCCGCCGAGCTCGGGATGGATCCCATCGAGGTCCGCCGGCGGAACTGGATCAAGCCGGGGGAGTTCCCGTACGCCACCGTCGCGGGTCTGACCTACGACTCGGGCAACTACGACCAGGCCACCGACACGGCACTGGAGATGTTCCGCTACGAGGAGCTCAGGGCCGAGCAGGCCCGCCGCCGGGAGTCGAACGACCCGGTGCAGCTCGGCATCGGCGTGTGCACGTTCGTCGAGCTCTCCGGCCTGGCGCCGAGCCGGGTCCTGGGTTCGCTCAACTACGGCTCCGGCGGATGGGAGCATGCGAGCATCCGGATGCTCCCGACCGGCAAGGTCGAGGTCGTCTCCGGAGCGACTCCACACGGACAGGGCCACGCGACGGCCTTCGCCCAGCTCGTCTCTGACGAGCTCGGGGTGCCGTTCGAGGACATCATCCTCATCGCGGGCGACACCGCCTCCTCCCACAAGGGCATGGACACCTACGGCTCGCGCTCCCTCGTCGTCGGCGGGATGGCGATCGTCGGCGCGGCCCGCAAGGTCGTCGCCAAGGCGCTCCCCATCGCCGCGCACCTGCTCGAGGCGAGCCCGGAGGACGTCGAGTTCCGCACCGGCCGCTTCGAGGTCAAGGGCACGGACTCGTCGGTGTCGATGACCGAGGTCATGCTCCACACCTGGCTCTGTCACAACCTGCCGGACGGTCTGGAGCCGAACCTCGACTCCGACTACACCTTCGACCCGGAGAACTTCTCGTTCCCCACAGGCACCCACCTCGCCGCTGTCGAGGTCGACACCGAGACGGGACGGGTCCACGTGCGCGACTACGTCTGCGTCCAGGACGTCGGCGTCATCGTCAACCCGCTCATCGTGGACGGTCAGGTGCAGGGCGGCTTGAGCCAGGGCATCGGCCAGGCACTCTTCGAGGAGATCCTCTACGACGAGGACGGTCAGCTCAAGAGTGGCACCCTCGCCGACTACTACCTGCCGAGCGCCGTCGATGTGCCGCACTACCGCACGGCGTACACCGTCACCGAGGCGACGACCAACACCCTCGGAGTGAAGGCCGTCGGCGAGACCGGGACGACTGCGGCTCCGCCGGCGATCGTCAATGGTGTCCTCGACGCCCTTCGCCCCCTCGGCGTCCCGGACGTGACCATGCCCCTCACACCGGTGAAGGTGTGGTCCGCCATCCAGCAAGCTCGCGGCTCTCAGGAGGAGGTGACCGGATGAGGCCCGTCGACTTCGACTACGCCGCTCCAGAGGACATCGCCGGGGTGGTCCAGGCCCTCGTCGACGGCGGCGACGACGCGAAGATCATCAGCGGTGGGCAGTCACTCATGCCGGTTCTGCGTATGCGCATGGCCGCCCCTGAGCTCCTCGTCGACCTCCGCAAGGTCGACGGTCTTCGCGAGATCCGCCAGGAGGGAAGCGAACTCGTCATCGGGGCGATGGTCACCCACCACACGCTCGCGACCGACCCCCTCGTCGCAGAGCACGCCGGCCTCCTGGCCCAGGCGGCAGCGACCATCGGCGACGCCCAGATCCGCTACCGCGGGACGATCGGTGGCGCACTGGCCCACGCCGACCCCGCCGGCGACCTCGGTGCCGCCGTCCTCGCCCTCGACGGGTCGGTGGACATCGTGGGCCCGGCCGGGGAGCGCACGGTCGGTGCTGCCGAGTTCTTCCAGGACTACTTCACCACCGCCGTCGGTGAGGACGACGTGGCCGTCGCCGTGCGCATACCGAGTCATGCCGGCTGGGGCAGCTGCTACGAGAAGTTCACCGTGGTCGCCCAGGCGTGGGCGGTCGTCGCGGTCGGTGCGACCCTCCGGATCGCCGACGGTGTCATCCAGGAGGCGAAGGTCGCGATGGCCAACATGGGGCCCACTCCCCTGCGGGCCTCCCAGGTCGAGGCAGCGCTCGCCGGCGCCGCCGTCGACGCGGGCACCCTCGACGCCGCCGGCTCCCGCGCCGGTGAGGGCACCAACCCGCCGGAGGACAGCGCAGGAACTCCCGAGTACCGTCGCCATCTCGCCGGGGTGCTCGCCCGCCGGGCACTGCGGTCCGCAGCCGGCGTGGAGTGACCGGAGGAGTGCCGATGAGAGTCTCGATCAACTCCGACATGGGCGAGTCCGTGGGGATCCACTCGTTCGGACACGACGACGCCCTCCTCGGGCTCATCGACACCGCGAACGTCGCCTGCGGCTTCCATGCGGGCGACCCGAGCGGAATCGCGGAGACCGTCCGCAAGGCCGCTGCGGCCGGGGTGACCATCGGTGCCCACCCCGGACTGCCGGACCTCATCGGATTCGGCCGTCGGGAGATGAAGCTCCTGCCCGACGAGGTGCGGGACATCGTGCGCTACCAGGTCGGGGCCCTCGTCGGCTTCCTCGACGCCGAGGGGGTGCCGCTGGACCACATCAAGCCGCACGGCTCGCTCTACGGCATGGTCGCCCGCGACGAGGAGCTCATGGAGGCCGTCTGCGACGTCGCCGAGCAGTATGAGGTGGGCGTCTTCGGCATGACCGGCACCGCCCACGAGCGGGTCGCGTCGCGACGCGGCCTGCCGTTCACCTCGGAGTTCTACGTCGACCTGGGCTACCGCGCCGACGGCTCCCTCATCATCGCCCGGAGGCCCCAGGCCACTCCGGTCGAGATCGCCACCGAGCGCGCGAAGCGCGCCCTCACCGAAGGGGTCGCGATCGCCGACACCGGGGAGCGTCTCCCCATGACGTTCACGAGCATCTGCGTCCACTCCGACACCCCCAACGCCACCGACGTTGCACGGGCCATCCGGGCGGTCGTCGACGAGCACCGGGAAGAGCCCTGAGAACCACCCAGCACCACCCCCGAAGCCACCCACCCGAGACAACGAACAGATAGTCGACGAGAGCGAGCCCTCATGGCAGAGCACCAGGTCCAGTCCCCGCTGCCCGGCATCTTCTACCGCCGCCCGGCCCCCGACCAGCCGGCCTTCGTGGAGGAAGGCGACGCGGTGACGGCCGACCAGACGATCGGGCTGGTCGAGGTCATGAAGCAGTTCTCCGAGGTCAAGGCGGGGGCCTCCGGCACTCTCGTGTCGTTCACCGCGGAGAACGAGGGGCTCCTCGGACCTGGGGACGTCATCGCCACGATCGAGACGGACTGACGAATCCCATGCGTCGGCTCCTCATCGCGAACCGCGGCGAGATCGCGACCCGGATCATCCGGGCCGCCCGCGAGTTCGGGATCGAGTCCGTGGCCGTCTGCAGTGAGGCCGACGTCGGCGCCCTGCACGTGCGCATGGCCGACGCGCATGTCGTGGTGGGGCCGGCGCCCGCCGCGAAGAGCTACCTCAACACCGAGGCGTTGCTCGCTGCGGCAGCGCAGGTCGAAGCCGACGCTGTCCACCCCGGCTACGGGTTCCTCGCCGAGAACGCCCGGTTCGCCCAGGCCGTCATCGACGCGGGACTGACCTGGGTCGGGCCGACTCCGGACGCCATCAGTCTCATGGGCGACAAGCTCGGGGCCCGGGCCACCGCTCAGGCGGCGGGGGTGCGGACGGTCCCCGGCACCGTCGACCCGCTCCCCGACGCGGCCGCTGCCGTCGAGGCAGCCAAGGACATCGGCTTCCCGGTCGCGCTCAAGGCGTCTGCGGGTGGCGGCGGTCGAGGCATCCGGGTCGTCACGACGCCGGAGGAGCTCGCTGCCCAGTACCCGGTCGCGCAGGCCGAGGCGCAGGCTGCCTTCGGTGACGGAACGGTCTACCTCGAGCGGCTCGTCGAGCCGGCCCAGCACATCGAGGTGCAGGTCTTCGGCGACGGCGAGTCGGTCATCCACCTCGGTGAGCGAGCCTGCTCAATGCAGCGTCGGCGGCAGAAGGTCATCGAGGAGGCACCCGCACCCGGGCTTCCCGATCAGGTCCGAGCAGCCATGTGCGAGGCGGCGGTCGCGCTCGCCCAGCAGGTCCACTACCGGGGCGCCGGGACCGTCGAGTTCCTCTACGACCCGCAGTCCCAGGAGTTCTTCTTCCTGGAGATGAACACCCGGATCCAGGTCGAGCACCCGGTGACCGAGATGGTCTACGGCGTCGACCTCGTCCGTGAGCAGCTCCAGGTGGCCCGGGGCGAGCCGTTGTCGATCAGCCAGGAGGAGGTCGACCCGCGCGGGCACGCCATCGAGGTGCGTCTCACGGCCGAGAACCCTGCGTTCAACTTCCTGCCCAGCCCCGGAGTCCTCACCCGTTTCCGGATGCCCGGTGGACCGTTCGTGCGCGTCGACAGCGGCTTCGAGGAGGGCTCCCAGATCAGCCCGTACTACGACTCGTTGGTGGCCAAGATCATCACCTGGGGCCGCAACCGCGACATCGCCCGCACCCGGATGATCCGAGCCCTCGAGGAGGCCGACATAGGCGGGATCGAGACCACGGCGCAGTTCCTCCGCGACCTCGTCGACGTCCCCGAGTTCCGCTCCGGCGAGTACCACACGATGTTCCTCGAGCAGTACCTCGCCAGACCCGAGTCAGCAACCGCCCAGTGAGTCAAGGAGGCACCGTGACGACCCAGTCCAGTCGGTACACCTGGGGTGCCGATGAGCACCTCGTCGTGCAGATCTCGGAGGAGATGAGCCTGCCGGCGAACTTCACCGCGATGGCGATGAGTCGAGGGATCGAGGAGCGGGGGCTGACCGGGGTCACCGACATCTGCCCGTCCAACGCCTCCCTCCTCGTCCGCTTCGACCCCGACCTCATCGCCCCGCAGGCCCTCGAGGAGGCGGTGCGCGAGGTGGAGGCAGAGGTGGCGCACGACCCGCACCTGAGCCTGGAGACCCGGATCGTCGAGATCCCGGTCTGGTACAACGACCCCTACACCAACGAGACCGGGGCCAGGTTCCGCGACCGCCACCAGCGTCCAGAGGGCAACGACCTCGACTTCGCCGCGATCGAGAACGGGCTGGATTCCGCCGAGGCCTTCATCGAGGCCCACTCGTCCGCTCCCTGGATCACGTCAATGGTCGGGTTCGTCGCAGGCCTGCCCTTCCTGTTCCAGATGGTCGACCGCGACCGCCAGCTCGAGGTCCCGAAGTACCTTCGCCCGCGCACCGACACCCCGGAACGGACCATCGGACACGGGGGTTGCTTCTCCTGCATCTACTCGGTGCGCGGTGCGGGCGGCTACCAGATGTTCGGTATCACGCCGGTCCCGATCTTCGACCCCAAGCAGCGGCTGGCCGACTTCAGCGAGTTCATGGTCTTCTTCCGGCCCGGTGACATCGTGAAGTTCCGGGCCATCGACGAGGCGGAGTACTCCAGCATCCGGAGCGAGGTCGAGGCCGGCACCTTCCGTGGCCGGTATGCGCCGGTGGACTTCGTCCTCCAGGACTTCCTCGACGATCCCGATACGTACAACTCGCGTCTGCTGGAGGTGCTCGATGCCCATTGAGATCATCGAGCCGGGGCTCGGTAGCACCATTCAGGACCTCGGCCGGCCCGGCTACTACCGCTACGGCATCCCGCCGGGCGGCGCCGTCGACCTGTACTCCGCCCGCGCCGCCAACCTCCTCGTGGGCAACGACGAGGGGGCTGCCCTCATCGAGTCCCCGTACCTCGGCCCGAAGCTTCGCGCGACCGAGGACACCGTCATCGCGGTCACCGGTGCCCAGATGGAGCTCCAGGTCAACGGAGCCGGTGCACCGTCCTGGGAGGCAGTGCCGCTCAGCGCAGGGGACGTCGTCTCCTTCGGCTTCCTCACCGCCGGTGCCCGGATCTACATCGCGGTGGCCGGGGGCATCGACGTCCCCGAGGTCCTCGGCAGTCGCTCGACGTATGCGATCGGCAGCTTCGGCGGCTTCGAGGGCCGGGCCCTGCTGGCAGGCGACGTGCTGCCGACCGGCTCGGGCGGCGCCCGGCCGGGCCGATCCGTGCCGGAGGACCTGCGCCCGTCCTTCTCACGGAGTATCGAGGTCCGTGTCGTCATGGGCCTGTACGACTACCGGCTCTCGGAGGCCGGACTGCGGGCCTTCCTCGACGAGGAGTGGACGTTGAGTCCGGTGGCCGACCGGATGGGCTTCCGCTACAGCGGGCCCACGCTGGAGTGGATCGAACGGGAGCAGCCCTTCGGAGCCGGGTCGGACCCTTCCAACATCGTCGACGCCGGCTACCCGGTCGGCTCGATCCAGGTCCCCGGTGGCCTGGAGCCGATCATCCTGCACCGCGACGCCGTCTCCGGTGGTGGGTATGCGATGGTCGCCACCGTCATCAGCGCCGACATGGATCTCGTCGGGCAGTCCTCCCCCGGCGCGCGGACCCGCTTCCGGGCGGTCTCCCTCGATGACGCCCTGGCCGCACGGAGGGAGCGGGACGACCTGGTCGACGCGCTACGCGCTGCGCTCAGCTGAGCGCACCACGATCTGCGGATGGGGCGTGGCAGCCCCCTGCGACAGGAACGTCCTGTCGCGCCCCGGCCCGCCTGATCAGCGGCCGTCGAGCAGGGGCCGGCTCGGGTCCCAGGTCGTCCCGTCCCGCTGATCCTGACGCCGTCGGGCGATGGCCGAAAGAGCCTCGAGCGCAACGCGGTTCGCGAGCGCGGCGGTGATGTCGGCGTGGTCGTATGGCGGACTGACCTCGACGATGTCGATCCCGACCACGGGCAGCTCGAGGCAGATGCGGCGCACCGAGTCGAGGAGCTGACGGGCGGTGAGACCCCCGGGCTCGGGTGTGCCCGTCCCGGGTGCGTGGCCGGGGTCGCACACGTCGATGTCGACCGAGAGGAAGACGCCCTCGCACTCGTCGGTGGCGATGTCGAAGGCCTCGCTGAGGCAGTCCGCCAGCCCGCGGTGGACGATCTCGGTCATCTCGTACGACCGCATCCGCTGCTGGGCCATCCAGTCGAGGGTCTCCGGTCCCGGCCAGTAGCCGCGTAGCCCTACCTGGAGGAAGCGGTCTCCACGCAGCGCGCCCGACTCGATGAGGCGCCGCATCGGCTGACCGTGGCCCCAGAGGGAGCCGAACTCGATGTCGCCGGTGTCGGCGTGGGCGTCGAAGTGGATCATCGAGACCCGACCGTGGCCGAGAACGTTCGCGACACCCTTGGCATCCGGGTAGGCGATGGAGTGGTCGCCACCGAGGACGAGCGGAATCGCTCCCGAGCGGGTGATCGTCTCCACCGCCGACTCGATCCGACCCAGGGTCGTCTCGATATCGCCCGGCGGCAGCTCGACGTCACCCGCGTCGACGACCTTGAGATCCTTCAGACCGTCGGTGCGCAGGGCGAGCGACGGGCGCGATCCGTCGTGGGCCAGGTAGTCCGTTCCCCGGATCGCCATGGGTCCGAACCGCGTGCCTGGCCGGTGTGAGGTGCCCCCGTCGAAAGGTGCGCCGAGGATGACGACGTCGGCCCCCGCATACGACTCCGGCTCGCCGAGGTCGCAGGCCGGCACCCCGAGGAAGGTGAAGTCGGGGCCGAACTGCTGGCCGTAGCGGCCAGGGAACGCGGCGGTGCCGCTCACCGCTCCTCCATCCCCCAGGGCGAGCCGTAGCCCTCGGGCTTGGGCGCCTTGAGCAGCTCGAGGAACGGCACGGGGTCGAACGCCTCGGGCCCGAGGATCCCCGCGCCCTGCCAGGTGCCGTTCGCCAGGAGCTCGAGGGCGATGACGGGGTTGATGGCCGTCTGCCACACGACGCACTGCGCACCGTAGTCCCGCATCGTGTCGGCGTTGTCGCTCACGTGGTAGAGGTACACAGCCCGGGGCTGACCATCCTTGCCGGTGCCGGTGACATAGACGCCCGCGCAGGTCTTGCCCTCCATCCGGGGACCGATGGTGGCCGGGTCCGGCAGCACGGCGGCCACGACGTCGCGCGGACTGACCGACACGCCCTTGACCTCGACCGGGTCCGTCCGGTCCAGGCCGAGCGCGTGCAGGGTCTTGAGCATGCCGATCATCTCGGCGCCGAGGCCGTACTTGAAGGTGACCCGGTCGGCGTCGATCCAGCGCGGCATGAGGAGCACCTCCTCGTGCTCGACGTGCACGCACTCGACCGGGCCGATCCCCTCGGGGAAGTCGAAGACCTCCGACTCACTGAACGGAGGAAGCGTGAACCACCCCTGGTCCTCCTCGAACTCCCTGGCCCGCTCCCAGACCACGGGAGGGTTGAGGCACTCCTCGATGATGGTCCACATCGAGAAGCCTGGCGCGAACACCTCGTTGCCATCCTCGTCGCGGACGACGAGGTTGGCGCCGTCACGGACACCGAGCTCGTCGATGTGCGAGAACACGTGGTCCGCGGCGTACCGGGCGAACACGTCGGACAGACCCGGCTCGACGCCGATCCCGAGGAGGGCCAGTCGGCCGGCCTCCTCCCATGCCTGCTCCTGAGCGAACTGCTCGTCGCCGAGCTTGACGCCGACCTTGGCGTAGGGCTCGCTCGGGTGCGGTCGTGACAGGCTCATGGCCATGTCGAGGTAGTCGGCACCGGCAGCGAAGGCACCGTTGAAGATCGGCATGACGAAGCGCGGATCCACGGCGTTGAACACGTGGGTGGCCCGGTGCTCCCGGGCGAGTGCCGCGACGGCGGCCTCGTCGCTCGCGTCCACCTGCGCGGCCACGAACCGGCCCTCGCCGGCCCGCCGGGCCTGGGCCGCCTCGACGGTGGCCTGGGCCCGTCCCAGGTCGTAGTCGGCCACCACCCAGGCCTCGAAGAAGTCCCGCTCCACGGCGATCTTCACGGCCGCGTCGCCGACCCCGCCGGCACCGATCATCAGTACGCGCATGGGCTCATGCCTGCCGTTCGCGCCTGGCGCTGAGGATCTGGCCGATGATGACGATGAACAGGGCGAGGAGGAACATCACCGTGCCGACCACGAAGATCTCCACCGGGGTGCCGCGCTGCGCAGCGCCCCAGACGTACATCGGGAAGGTGATGGAGGACGGGCTCGCGTTGAAGTTGGTGATGATGTAGTCGTCGAAGGACAGCGAGAACGCGAGCAGAGCGCCCGCCGCGATCCCCGGCGCCGCGAGCGGCAGAGTCACCCGGAGGAACGTCTGCAGCGGTGTGGCACCGAGGTCCGCCGCCGCTTCCTCGAGCCGGGGGTCGAGGGAGCTCACCCTTGCCTTGACCGCGACGACGACGAAGGACAGGCAGAACATGATGTGCGCGATCGTGATGTTCATCGCGCCGGAGGGAATGCCGGCCATGACGAAGAGGGTGAGCAGGCTCGAACCCATGACGACCTCAGGGGTCGCCATCGGCATGAAGATGAGCAGGTTCGTCGCCGAGCGGCCGCGGAACCGGTGCCGCCCGAGCGCGAAGGCGACCAGGGTGCCCAGGATGGTCGCGACGAGCGAGGCGGTGAACCCGATCCGCAGGCTCAGGCCCAGGGCCTCGCAGATCCCCGGGTTGCCGCACGGGTTCAGCCACGCGTCGATCGAGAACTCGTTCCACTCGTAGTTGTAGCGACCACGGGGCTTGTTGAACGAGAAGATCGCGACGATGAGGTTGGGGATGAGCAGGTACCCGAGGACCACCAGCGCGGCGAAGAGGAGGAGATGCTTCCTGATCCAGGCCATGGCTACCGAACCTCCACCGTAGCTCGCCGGACGGGGACGTTGATCAGCTGGGTCGTCGACATGGGCTACACCAGTTCCTCGGTTCCGGCTCGCCGCACGTAGATACCGACGAGGGTGACGATCATGACGAGGAGGATGAACGAGAGCGCTGCCGCCTTGGGGAAGTCGAGGACCCGCAGGAACAGGCTGTCGATGACCTGACCGATCATCACGGTCTGGGTGTTCCCGAGCAGCCGGCTGTTGATGTAGTCACCGGTCGCGGGGATGAACGTCAGGAGCGTGCCGGCCACGACACCGGGCAGCGAGAGCGGGAAGATGACGTGCCGGAAGGTCTCCCAGCCCGACGCATACAGGTCCCGGGCCGCTTCCATGAGCCGGGGGTCCAGGCGTTCGAGTGCGGCGTAAAGCGGGAGGATCATGAACGGGAGGAAGTTGTAGGTCAGACCCGCCATGACGGCGAACTTGCTGTTGAGCAGCGTGCCGCCCTGCGTCAGCCCCATGATGTCCAGGAGGTTGATCAGTCCGGTCGTGTGCACGATGTCGGACACGACACCGCCGTCGCTGAGGATGATCCGCCAGGCGAGGGTGCGGATGAGGAAGCTCGTGAAGAACGGCGCGATGACGAGGATGAGCATGATGTTCTTCCACCGCCCCGCCTTCTGCGCCATGTAGTACGCGAGCGGGTACGCCAGGACCAGTCCCGCGATCGTCGCCGAGGCGGCATAGCCGAGGGAGCGGAGCAGGTGCGGCCAGTACTCCGAGAGCGCCTCGGGGTAGATCCCGACGTTCCCGGTGAGGACGTAGCCGTCATAGACGTTGCCCTCTTGCAGGGACTGCGAGCCCAGGGTGAACATCGGCGCCGCGTAGAACACCGCGAGCCACAGAAGTCCGGGCAGGAGCAGGGCGTAGGGAACCCAGTTGCGGCGCGTCGGCCGGGCTGCCGGGGCCGGGGTCCCGCCGACGGCGACCGCCATGTTAGCCATGGCGGATCTCCTCATCGAGAAGACCTGCATCCTCGTCCTGGCGGGCGTCGAGGACGAACTCGCTGCCCGGGTCCCACGAGATGTCGACCTTCTCACCGACCTTCGCGCGGGGTGAGCCGTCGTTGGGCTGGACCACGGTCACCTCGAAGCCCCACGGCAGCTGGACCAGGTAGTGCGTCGACACCCCGGTGAAGGAGTCATCGGTGATGGTGCCGGTGAGCTGGTTCGCGCCGGTGTGCCCGATCCGGAGCTTCTCGGGTCGGACCCCGACGAAGACGTCCCGCACGCCGGCCGGAACGTGTGCGGCGGCGATTCTGATCGGGTAGCCATGGCAGTCCACGTCGAGCAGCCCCTCCCCTGCGTCACCGACGATGCGTGACGTGAGCAGGTTCGACTGGCCGAGGAAGTTCGCCACGAAGGTCGAGGCCGGGTGGTCGTAGAGCTCGGTCGGCGTCCCGACCTGCTCGAGACGGCCGGCATTCATGACCGCGACTTCGTCGGCCATTGTCATGGCCTCTTCCTGGTCATGGGTGACGTGGACGAAGGTAATGCCGACATCGAGCTGGATCCGCTTGAGCTCGATCTGCATCTGGCGACGCAGCTTCAGGTCAAGGGCGCCGAGGGGCTCATCGAGGAGGAGGACGTCCGGACGGTTGACCAGGGCCCGGGCGAGCGCGACTCGCTGCTGCATGCCACCGGAGAGCTGGTTCGGCTTCTGCTTGGCCCGGTGTCCCAGCTCGACGAGGTCCAGGGCCTCCTGGGCCTTCTTCATCGCCTCCTTGTCGCCGCGTCGCTTCAGACCGAAGGCCACGTTCTCGATGATCGTCATGTGCGGGAAGAGCGCATAGCTCTGGAAGACCGTGTTGACGTTGCGACGGTAGGCCTTCGTGTGGGTGATGTCGGTGTCGCCGATGAAGATCGAGCCGCCCGTGGGCTCCTCGAGCCCGGCGATCATCCGCAGGGTCGTCGTCTTGCCGCAGCCCGAGGGGCCGAGCAGCGCGAAGAACGACCCCTGCGGAATCGTCAGGTCGAGCGGGTGGCACGCCGTGAAGTCGGCGAACTGCTTGCTCAGCTGGACCAGGCGCAGGTCGCCCGACGGATTCTCTGCCACGTCTCTCTCCTCTGGCTGTTGGGCGTCTTGCTCGTCGCGCTCTCGGCAGCCCTGCTCAGCCGACCACGATGGACTGGAAGCGGGCGGTGAAGTCCGACTCCTCGGCGTCGGTCAGACCGCGGAAGACCTGGGCCCTGGAGAGCACCTCGTCGGTGGGGACGATCAGCTCGTTCTCGGCGAGCTCCGGGTCGAGCGCGACGAGCGCCTCGGTGGTCCCCTGGACCGGCGGGATGTAGTTGACCCACGCCGCGACCTCAGCCATGACCTCCGGGTCGTAGTAGTGGTTGATGAGCAGCTCGGCGTTCTTCTTGTGCTTGGCCATGTTGGGGATGACGAAGTTGTCCGACCAGATGGTGAAGCCCTTGGGGGGAAGCGCATACCCCAGGTCCGGGTTGTCGAACTGGAGCTGGACGACGTCACCGGTCCAGGCGATGCAGGCGGCGATGTCGCCGGATGCGAGCGGCTGCGTGTACTCGTTGCCGGTGAAGCCCTGGAGCTGACCACGGTCCTTCGCGTCCTGGATGACCGCGAGCGCCTCGTCGAAGTCCTCGGCGGTGAAGCTCGTGATGTCCTTGCCGAGCTCGAGGAGGATGAGGCCGACGGTGTCGCGCATCTCCGTCAGCAGGGTGACCCGACCCTTGATCGCCGGGTCGTTCAGGAGCTGGTCGATGGACTCGATCCGCTTACCGCCGGTCGAGGCAGGGTTCCAGGCGATGCCGGCGAAGCCCGACTGCCACGGGAGGGAGAACTTGCGGCCCGGGTCGAACTCCACGTCCGAGAGCGAGTCGACGACGTTGCTGCCGTTGGGGATGTTGTCGTAGTCGAGCTCCTGCACGAAGCCCTGCCGGATGAGGCGGGCGACCATCCAGTCGGTGCTGCACCACACGTCGCGGCCGGTGTCCTGCCCTGCCTCGAGGAGAGGTCGCACCTTGGCGTAGAACTCGTCGTTGTCGTTGTAGTCCTCGGTGTAGTTGACCGCGATGCCGGTCGCTGCCGCGAACGCGTCGATCGAGGGGCGGTTGCCGTCGTCGTCGACGTCGATGTACTCCGGCCAGTTGGACCAGTTGACGACCTTCTCGCTGTCCGAGAGGTCCTCGGCGCTGGCCCCGCCTGTTGCCGTGCCGTTGGAGCCCTGGTTGCGGCCGGCGCTCCCGCAGGCGGACAGCGCGGCGACGCCCAGTCCGGCCATGCCGAGCATGGCGGTGCGACGGCTCACGAGACCGCGGCCGAGCGCGGCGCGGAACGCGAGACTGTTCAGGTCGGGGTTGGAGCTCATGAGAATCTCACGCCCTTCTGTGGGATGTGGCAGGGGTTCGGACGGTCGGCACGGCGTCGGGCCGACCTGCAGGGGGTTGCAGGGTATGCGTCACGGCCGGGGCGGAAAAGGATCTGCCCAGGTGGTGGTCACCGGTCGGTCGGGCGCACATGGGTCGGAGGTTATCGCGGCCGGTTCAGCCCTCGATGTTGGCCATGACGTGCTTGATCCGGGTGTAGTCCTCGAGGCCGTACATCGACAGGTCCTTGCCGTAGCCGGAGTGCTTGAAGCCACCGTGGGGCATCTCGGCCACGAGGGGGATGTGGGTGTTGATCCAGACGCAGCCGAAGTCGAGGGCCTTGCTCATCCGCAGGCCTCGGGCGAGGTCCTTGGTCCACACCGAGGAGGCCAGTCCGTACTGCACGCCGTTGGCGTAGGCGAGGGCCTCCGCCTCGTCGCTGAAGCGCTGCACGGTGATGACCGGGCCGAAGATCTCGTTCTGGATGACCTCGTCGTCCTGGCGCAGTCCGGACACGACAGTCGGCTGGAGGTAGAACCCGTCGCCGAGCTCGGAGATCCGGGAGCCGCCGGCCTGGACCGAGGCGTGGCTCGGGAGGCGCTCGAGGAAACCCGTCACGCGCTCGAGCTGGTTCGCGTTGTTGACCGGACCGAGGAGCGCATCCTCGTCGTCGGGGAGGCCGACCTTGGCCTGGGTGGAGGCGTACTCCGCCAGCGCAGCGACAAAGTCGTCGTGGATGCCGTCGGCCACGAGCACCCGGGTCGCCGCGGTGCAGTCCTGACCGGCATTGAAGTAGCCCGCGACCGCGATGCCCTCGACGGCAGCCTCGATGTCCGCGTCGTCGAAGACGATGACGGGAGCCTTCCCACCGAGCTCGAGGTGGACGCGCTTGAGCTGGCGGGACGCGCTCTCCGCGACCTGCATGCCGGCTCGGACCGAGCCGGTGATCGCAACGAGGTCGGCCCTCGGGTGCTCGACGAGCGCGCGGCCGGTCTCCCGGTCACCGGTGATGACGTTGAGGGCGCCGGCGGGCAGGTGCTTGCCCGCGATCTCCGCGAGCAGCAGTGTGGTCTCCGGCGTGGTGTCGCTGGGCTTGAGCACGACGGTGTTGCCCGCCGCCAGAGCCGGGGCGAACTTCCAGACGGCCATCATCATCGGGTAGTTCCACGGCGTCACCTGGCCGACGACCCCGATCGGCTCGCGCCGGATCCAGCTCGTGTGGCCGCTCATGTACTCCCCGGCCGACTTGCCCTCGAGCACCCGCGCGGCGCCGGCGAAGAAGCGGATCTGGTCCACCATCGGGGGGATCTCCTCCGAGGCGGTGAGCGCATAGGGCTTGCCGGTGTTCTCCGCCTCGAGGTGGATGAGCTCCTCGGCGCGCGCCTCGATGTCGTCGGCGATCTTCAGCAGGGCCTGCTGCCGCTCACTCGGCGTGGTCTGGCCCCACTCCGCGAACGCGGCTGACGCGGCGGTGTAGGCGGCGTCGACGTCCTCCGCCGAGCTGACCGGAGCCGTGGCCACGACGGCACCGGTGGCCGGGTTGACCAGCTCGGACGTGGTCTCGCTGCGCGCGTCGACGAACTCCCCACCGATGTAGTTCTGCAGGGAACGGGGGCTGCTCATGTCAGATGGGCCTTTCCTGTCACATGTCATCCGGGACCCACGGGGTCGCCGGGCACGATCGGATGTGGTCACACGATAGACGAGACCCTCAACGATTTCGGGTGAGCCAAGGTAACAATCTTGTGTAAAGCGCTCCCCGCGTGACCTCCCCACGACGGATTCCTGCGCGTCCACCTCGCAAGCCCACGAGAACGTGTGCCACGATGAGCCGTATGCGTAGCCCGTCCAGAGGATTCCGCTCGACGCAGCGTTCCACGGCCGATCCCCGCCTGGACGAGATCTCGAAGTCGATCATCGAGGTGCTCCAGGTCGATGGCCGGGCCTCGTATGCCGCGATCGCCAAGGAGGTCGGCCTCTCGGAGGCCGCGGTCCGCCAGCGCGTCCAGCGACTGCTCGACGCGGGAATCATGCAGATCGTCGCCGTCACCGACCCCATCCAGGTGGGCTTCCGACGGCAGGCGATGATCGGTCTGCGGGTGCAGGGCGACCTCAGCGTGGTCGGTGACGCTCTCTCCGAGATGCCCGAGGTCGACTACGTCGTCACCACTGCGGGCAGCTTCGACATCCTCGCCGAGGTCGTCTGTGAGGACGACGAGCAGCTGCTCGAGCTGCTGTCGACCCGGATCCGTCAGCTCCCCGGCGTCCTGAGCACCGAGACCTTCGTCTACCTCAAGCTCAACAAGCAGCACTACAACTGGGGCACCCGCTGAGCCCGCCCCCCTCCCGAGGAACCGATTGAGATGACCGAACCCACGCATACCTCCGCGACGATGTCCGGCGTGACCCCCGCCGGCACGGGCTACCACGAGGCGGCCCGCGACCACCTGTGGATGCACTTCACCCGCCACTCCACCTTCGAGCCGGCCGCCGTCGGCGGTGCCGACCAGCGCGTGCCGGTCATCGTGCGCGGCGAGGGCCACCGCATCTGGGACGACCAGGGCCGGGAGTACATCGACGGCCTGGCCGGACTCTTCGTCAACCAGGTCGGGCACGGCCGCACCGAGATCGCCGAGGCGATGGCCAAGCAGGCCGGCGAGCTCGCGTTCTTCCCGCTGTGGTCGTTCGCCCACCCGCGCGCGATCGAGCTCGCCGAGCGACTCGCGGGCGAGGCGCCGGGCGACCTCAACCGGGTCTTCTTCACCACCGGGGGCGGCGAGGCGGTCGAGACGGCCTGGAAGCTCGCCAAGCAGTACTTCAAGCTGGTCGGGAAGCCGACGAAGCACAAGGTCATCTCCCGGTCGGTCGCCTACCACGGCACCCCCCAGGGTGCACTCTCGATCACCGGTATCCCCGAGGCGAAGAAGGCCTTCGAGCCGCTCGTCCCGGGGGCCTTCAAGGTCCCCAACACGAACCTGTACCGCGCCCCCGAGCACCTGCGCGACGACGAGAAGGCCTTCGGGCAGTGGGCTGCGGACCGGATCGCCGAGGCGATCGAGTTCGAGGGCCCGGACACGGTCGCCGCCGTCTTCCTGGAGCCGGTGCAGAACTCGGGCGGCTGCTTCCCTCCCCCGCCCGGGTACTTCGAGCGGGTCCGCGAGATCTGCGACGAGTACGACGTCCTCCTCGTCTCGGACGAGGTGATCTGTGCGTTCGGACGGATCGGGTCGATGTTCGCGTGCGACGACTTCGGCTACCAGCCCGACATCATCACCACCGCCAAGGGGGTCACGAGCGGATATGCGCCGCTCGGCCTGATGGTCGCGAGCGAGCGCCTCTTCGAGCCGTTCCGCAAGGACCACACCGTCTTCGCCCACGGCTACACCTGGGGCGGCCACCCTGTGTCGTGCGCCGCCGCCATGGCGAACCTCGACATCTTCGAGCGCGAGGGGCTGACCGACCACGTGAAGCAGCACGCGGGCGACTTCCGTGCCGCGCTGGACACCCTGGCGGATCTGCCCATCGTCGGTGACGTCCGCGGGGCCGGCTTCTTCTACGGCATCGAGCTCGTCAAGGACAAGGACACCCGCGAGACCTTCGACGACGACGAGTGCGAGCGACTGCTGCGCGGCTACCTCTCGCCGGCGCTGTTCGACGCCGGGATCTACTGCCGCGCGGACGACCGTGGCGACCCGGTCATCCAGCTCGCTCCCCCGCTGACCATCGGCCCCGCCGAGTTCACCGACATCGCCTCGCGGCTGCGGTCCGTCCTCAGCGACGCGGCGAAGCACCTGTGACGTCGAAGCACGTGTGACGTCGAGAAGCACTGATGTTCGAGAAGCACGGATGACGTCGAGAAGCACGGATGAGGTTCTGACACCGATGCCGACACAAGCGCTCTCAGGCGAGGGCAGCACGCACAGCGGGTCGCCGGTGCGTGCGCCACTGTGGTGGGACACCGCGGGCACGGCGCCGTCCTACACCGGCGAGATTCCCCAGACCGTCGATGTCCTGATCGCCGGGGCGGGCTTCACGGGTCTGTGGACCGCCTACTACCTCCTCGAGCACCGGCCCGACCTGTCCGTGCTCATCCTCGAGGCCGAGCACGTCGGCTTCGGGGCCTCCGGCCGCAACGGAGGGTGGGTCTCGTCGTTCTGGCCGGTCGAGCCCGACCGGATCGCCGCCTCCCACGGCAGGGACGCGACGATGGACTTCATCGCCGCGGTGCGCGAGACCATCGACGAGGTGGGCGCGGTCTGCGGCGCCGAGGAGATCGACGCGGGGTTCGTCAAGGGCGGCGCTCTCTCCCTCGTGCGGTCACCGGCGCAGCAGGTGCGAGCCCGCGAGGAGGTGGGCCACGGGCAGCAGTGGGGTCTGGACACCCGCTGGCTCGACCGTGACGAGGCCCGCGAACGGCTGCACGGCCAGGACGTCCTCGGCGCGACCTTCAACCCGCACTGCGCGCGGGTGCACCCGCGCCGACTCGTCAACGGTCTGGCTGCTGCGGTGCACCGGCGCGGCGGGATGATCCGCGAGCGCACTCCCGTCGCGCGGCTCACCCGGAAGGTCGTCGTCCTCGGGGACGGCCGACGCATCAGCGCCAAGCATGTACTGCGTGCCACGGAGGCATGGACCTCGCACCTGCCCGGTCAGGAGCGGGACATCGCACCCGTGTACTCCCTCATGCTCGCCACGGCGCCGCTGACGGCCGAGCAGTGGGCGACGATCGGCCTCGCCGAGCGGGAGGTCTGGGGCGACCACGGGCACGTCGTCATCTACGGGCAGCGCACCGTCGATGACCGGATGGCGTTCGGTGGACGAGGGGCGCCCTACCACTTCGGATCGGCGATCCGGCCCGAGTTCGACCAGGACCAGCGGGTCTTCGACGACCTCGCCCGCGTGCTCCGCACGATCCTGCCGCAGCTCGAGGAGGTGCCCATCACGCATACCTGGGGCGGCCCGCTCGGGATCGCCCGCGACTGGCACCCGTCGGTGGGGTATGCGGACGGGTTCGGCTGGGCCGGAGGGTATGTCGGTGACGGCGTGGCCGCGACCAACCTCGCCGGCCGCACCCTCGCTGACCTCGTCCTGGACCGGCGCACGGCACTGACCCGCCTCCCGTGGGTCGGTCACCGCTCCCCCCGCTGGGAACCGGAGCCCTTGCGTTGGCTCGGGGTGAATGCGGGACTGCGGCTGGCGCACCTGGCCGACGCCGAGGAGGCCCGGACCGGCTCGCCGGCGAAGCTCGGGTCGGTCGTCGACCGGCTCACCGGAGGGCACTGAGCCGACCAGCTGCCGTGGCGTGGGCGGCGCGTGAGCGCCTTGCGCATGAGCGCTATCTCTCAGGTGGCTTCGTCAAGTGCTTCGCCTATGAGTGCTTCGTCTATGAGTGCTTCGTCCGGATTGCCTGGCCCGTGAGCGCTATGTCTGTGACTGTGATCGCCCTGTCGGCCGACTAGCGTTGACCCAATGCAGGAGATCCGTACGCACGAGGACTTCCAAGCGGCACTGGATGCCGGCGTGCCGCTGACCCAGCTCCGCATCCAGGCGCTCGACCTCGGCCCGTTCGAGGAGCAGCTCTACGCCCGGACGGATCTCGAGGGTCTCGTCGTGCTGGGCGGGTCGATCCCACCGAAGCTCGACACGCACCTGCGCAAGTACGGGGCGATCATCTTCCCCCGCCATCCGAGCGCACCCGTAGCGGTCTACCGCGACCGGCTCTACCACCCGGCCGAGCTCTACAACGGGATCACGCACGGGTACGAGGAGACCCCGGACGCACGGGCCTACCGGTGGGCGCAGGACAGCGAGCTCGGCAAGGACACCTACGTCTCGATGCTCAAGGCCATCCACGACGATGCCATGAGCGACGCCGTCTCGGACCTGCTCGCGGGGCGTCGGGTCGCCGGCGTGATGGGTGGGCACAACCTGGCCCGCGGGTCAGCGGGGTACCGCGCCGCCGCCGAGCTCGGGCACGCGCTCGCGCAGGCCGGCTATCTCGTCATCACCGGCGGAGGTCCGGGAGCGATGGAGGCCGCGAACCTCGGGGCGTTCACCCGGTCGGCCGAGCAGCTCGAGTACGCCCTCGAACGACTCGCCGCCGTCCCCTACTTCCACCCGAGCATCGACGACTGGGCACGGCTCGCCTTCGAGGTGCGCCGCGACATCGCCAACGGTCAGGAGCGCGACGAGCTCCCGCACAGTCTCGGGATCCCCACGTGGTTCTACGGTCACGAACCGCCCAACGTGTTCTGCCACGGCGTCGCGAAGTACTTCTCCAACGCCGAGCGCGAGGACGGGCTCATCGCCGCGGCCAACGCCGGCATCGTCGTCCTCCCCGGTGCCGCCGGGACGGTCCAGGAAATCTTCCAGGCGTGCACGCCGCTGTACTACCACGACGAGTCCCGCCCCGGACACGACCTTCCCCGCCTGGTCCTCCTCGGCGTGGAGCACTGGACCGAGGTCCTTCCTGCCTGGCCGCTCGTCAAGGCACTCGCCGCGGGCCGGCCGATGGCCGAGCACATCCATCTCGTCGACGACGTCCCGGCGGCGATGGAGTTCTTCGAGCCCGCGACGGTCCCCGGCTAGGCCGAAGTGGCCGGTCGGTGGTGTGGGGTCGCGCGCACTACTAAGCACGCGGGGGCACCCACAAGCAGCTGGCGAAAACAACGGGTGCTTGTCCGCGCGCGGCAACGCACGCGGGGGCACCCACCAGCAGCGGGCCAGAACAACGGGTGCTCGTGCGCGCGCAGCAACGCACGCAACACCACCCACACGCTGCGCTGCGCGCGACAACAGGTGCTTGTGTGCGCACAGCAACGCACGCAACACCGCCCACACGCTGCGCTGCGCGACAACGGGCGGCCGTCCGCGCTGATCAGCCCCGTGCGCCGAAAAGGGGGTGAGCCCTGTCGGAGCACGGCACTAGCATCGCGCGGGTGACCTACATCTACGCTCAAGACCTGCGTAAGACCTACCGATCACGGTCAGGGGAGGTCCACGCCCTGGCCGGCCTGAGCCTGAGCGTGCCGCAGGGGACCGTGAAGGGGCTGCTCGGACCGAACGGTGCCGGGAAGACGACCACAGTCAAGGTGCTCAACACCCTCATCGAGCCAGACTCCGGCACCGCCTCGGTGGCCGGAATCGACGTCCTCGCCGACCCGGGAGGGGTCCGTAGGGTGATCGGCGCCAGCGGGCAGTACGCCGCGGTTGACGAGAACCTCACCGGCCTGGAGAACCTCGAGATGGTCGGCCGGCTCTACCACCTCGGCGCGCGGCGGGCCAAGGCACGGGCGCAGGAGCTCATCGAGGCCTTCGACCTCACGGATGCCGGGGACCGCCAGGTCAAGGGCTTCTCCGGCGGTATGCGCAGACGCATCGACCTGGCCTGCGCCCTCGTGAACACTCCCCCGGTCCTCTTCCTCGACGAGCCGACGACCGGCCTGGACCCGCGCAGCCGCATCGGGATGTGGGACGTGATCCTGGGCCTGGTGCGGGAGGGCACGACGGTGCTGCTGACGACGCAGTACCTCGAGGAGGCCGACTACCTCGCCGACCACATCAGCGTCGTCGACCACGGGGTCGTCATCGCCGAGGGCACCGCCGATGAGCTCAAGGCCGAGGTGGGCGGCCACAGAGTTGTGATCACCCTGGTCCACGAGGCCGACGCCGACACCGCACGGGCTGTCCTCGCCCGGCACGGCTCCGGGGAGGTCCGGACCCACACCTCGGGGCGCACTCTGGACGTTGCCGTGGAGGAGGGACCACCCAGCCTGCAGCGGGTGCTCGCCGCACTCGAGCAGGCGAGCATCCCTCTGCACGACGCCGGCATCCGTCGCCCCACGCTGGACGACGTCTTCCTGACCCTCACCGGCCACGACAGTGGTGCGGAGAATGAGAGCGAGCTGAGCGCATGACCACCACCGCGACCCCGTTGCAGACCCGCGAGCCCGCCCAGGACGCGCCCGTAGGCCCGCTCGCCACCTGGCTGTCGGACGGTTGGACCGTCACGTGGCGCAATCTCCTCAAGCTGCGCCGGAACCCCGAGATGCTCGGCTTTGCCGTACTCCAGCCGATCATGTTCGTGCTGCTGTTCTCGCAGGTCTACGGCGGATCGATCCAGATCGACGGAGGCGACTACACCGACTACCTCATGGCCGGCATCTTCGGTCAGACGGTGCTATTCGGCTCGACCTTCTCGGGCTACCAGATGGCGCAGGACCTCAAGGAGGGTCTGATCGACCGCTTCCGAACGCTGCCGATGCACACGTCAGCCGTGCTCGTGGGCCGCACCAATGCCGACCTCGTGCTCAACACCATCTCGATGGTCATCATGATGCTGACCGGAGCGGTCGTCGGCTGGCGCTACACGAACGGCACCTTGCAGTTCCTCGCCGGCGTGGCGCTGCTCCTGCTGTTCAGCTATGCCTTCAGCTGGGTCATGGCCCTGCTCGGGATCATGGTCCGCTCACCCGAGGTGATCAACAACGCCGCCTTCATGGTCCTGTTCCCACTGACGTTCATCTCGAACGCCTTCGTGCAGGCCTCTCGCCTACCGGGCCCTCTCGAGTTCATCGCGAACTGGAATCCGGTCTCGGCGCTGGTCCAGGCAGCGCGTGAGCTGTTCGGCAACACCGGCACGGTGCCTCCGGCGGACACCTTCCCGATGCAGCATCCCGTCCTGACGGTCATCGGCGGCTCGATCGTCATGCTCGCGGTCTTCGTCCCCTTGGCCGTCTCCCGCTTCCGGCACGTGTCCTCGCGCTAGGCCTGCAGGCGCACGGGCTCTCCACGACAGATCCCACGAGAACCGGCCGACCTGGGGCGGGACCGGTCGCAGGGCTCCGGTCGCAGACATCACCCGGCGGCTGGAAGGGGGCGCACAAGGGCGCCCCATCGGCTCAGGGGGTGGCTTCGCGGGGTGGCTGGCCGGCGGCGAGCTGGCCACAGGCCCCGTCGATGTCCGAGCCCCGGGTGTCGCGCACGGTCGTCGGAATGCCGTGCGCCCGCAGCCGCTCGACGAACTGCTGCTGCACCCCGGGCCGTGAAGCCGTCCACTTCGAGCCGGGCGTCGGGTTGAGGGGGATGGGGTTGACGTGCACCCACCCCTTGCCGCGAGCAGCGAGCTTCTCGCCCAGCAGATCGGCGCGCCAGGCCTGGTCGTTGATGTCCCTGATCAGCGCATACTCGATCGAGACCCGACGTCCGGTGGTGTCGAAGTATCGGCGGGCGGCATCGAGGGCCTCATCGACCTTCCACCGGGTGTTGATGGGGACGAGCTCGTCGCGCAGCTCGTCGTCCGGGGCATGCAGCGACAGTGCAAGGGTCACCGGAATGCCTTCGGCGGCGAGCCGGTCGATCCCCGGGACCAGCCCGACGGTCGACATCGTCACGCCTCGTGCCGACATCCCGAGCCCGTCGGGCGCCGGGTCGACGAGGCGGCGGATCGCCCCGACCGCTGCGCGGTAGTTCGCCAGCGCCTCCCCCATACCCATGAAGACGACGTTCGAGACCCGCAGCGGAGCCGCCCGGTCGTCCGCCGAGACCCCGGGAACCTTGCCCTGCCGAAGCAGGCGGGCGGCATGGACGACCTGCTCGACGATCTCTGCGGTCGAGAGGTTGCGCGTGAGTCCGGTCTGTCCGGTCGCGCAGAAGGGGCAGTTCATGCCGCAGCCGGCCTGGCTCGAGATGCACATCGTCACCCGGTCCGGGTAGCGCATGAGCACAGACTCGACGAGGGCGCCGTCGTGCAGACGCATGACGGACTTCACCGTCATGCCGTCATCGGTCGTGATCGTGTGGATCGGGGTGAGCAACTGCGGCATCGCCGTGGTGACGAGCGTCTCCCGCTCACTCTTGGGCAGGTCTGTCATTTCCTCCGGGTCGATCACCAGCCGGTCGAAGTAGTGCACAGACAGCTGTCGGGCGCGGAACCCCTTGAACCCGAGGGACTCCACGAACTCCTTGCGCTGCGCCATGGGCAGGTCGACGAGGTGGGTCGGTGGCTTGCCGCGACGGGGCGCGGTGAACACCAGCTGGCCCGGGCGGGGCCGGGGGGTGGGGAGGGATTCGGTCATGGCAGCTCGTCAGGCGATCGGGACCACGAAGGAGAGGCTGATCCACAGCAGCGGAGCCGTCATCACGAGGCTGTCGATCCGGTCCATGACGCCACCGTGTCCAGGCAGGAGGTTGCCCATGTCCTTGACCCCCAGGTCGCGCTTGATCGAGCTCTCGATGAAGTCGCCGATCGTCGCCACCGCGGCCGAGAGGGCACCGATCACCGCTCCGTGCCACCAGGTGGCCTCCGGCCAGAACTGCCACATGGCGACCCCGCCGATGATCGCGCAGGTCAGCACCGACCCGGCGAAGCCCTCCCAGGATTTCTTCGGGCTCACGGAGGGGGCCATGGGGTGCTTGCCGAAGAGGACGCCGACGGCATAGCCGCCGATATCGCTGAACACGGTCACGAGGATGAAGAAGATGATTCGCAGCTGGCCGTCGGGAGCGGCCAGGAGCAGGGAGACGAAGGCGCCGAGGAAGCATGGGTACAGCGCAGTGAAGGCGCCGGCACCCACGTCACGAAGCGCTCCGGTCACCCCGTCCGCCACCCGGTAGACCATCACCCCCACGACGGTGAGCCCGAGAGCGATGAGCTGCGCCTCGGCTCCCTGGTAGTAGGACACGACGATCATTCCGCCGCCGCCGATGAGCACCGGGGGCAGCGGAACGCGGGCCCCCACCGACTGCAGCGCGCGCGAGAGCTCCCAGACCCCGATCCACATCACGACGAGGACGAGGACGAGGAAGAGCTGCTTGACGAACAGGAGGGAGCTCAGCGCGACGACCGCGAGCAGGACGCCGACGGTGATGGCGGCCTTGAGGTCTCGGCCCGCCTTTCCGGCCGGCGGGGTCGCTTCGGCTCGGCGGCGGCTGCGAGCCGGAGGCTCGGGCGTCGGGGTGGGGCCGGTCGTCATCTGGATGCTCGCGTAGGCGGGTAGGGCGATTCGTGGTATCGCCTAGACCTCGAGCAGATCCGCTTCCTTGAGCTTGAGCGCCTCGTCGATGGCCTCCACGTACTTCTTGGTGAGTGCCTCGAGCTCCTTCTCGGCGCGGGTCCCCTCGTCCTCGCCGATGTCGCCGTCCTTGACCGCCCGCTCGATGGTGTCCTTCGCGTGGCGCCGGATGTTACGCACCGCCACCTTGCCTTCCTCGCCGGTGTGGCGGGCCATCTTGATGTACTCGCGGCGGCGCTCCTCGGTCAGCTGCGGGAGGTTGAGCCGGATGACATTGCCGTCGTTGCTGGGGTTGACACCGAGATCTGCGTCCCGCAGGGCCTTCTCGATGGCCGCCATCGAGCCCTTGTCGTAGGGGCTGACGAGAACGGTGCGTGCCTCTGGGGTCTGGAACGAGGCGAGCTGCTGGAGCGGCGTGGGAGCGCCGTAGTAGTCCACGACCACCTTGTTGAACATGCCGGGGTGGGCGCGCCCGGTGCGGATGCCGGCCAGGTCCTCCTTCGTGACCTCGAGGGCCTTCTCCATCTTCTCCTCGGCCTCGAACAATGCCTCGTCGATCATCGTGTCCTTCGTCTCTCTCGTCACGTGTGTGACGCCTCATGGGTGGTATGCGAACCGGTGCCCGGCGCATACCTGCTCGGCTAAGTCTCTCAGGTGGTCCGCCTGCTGGTCAGGAAGAGGTGACCAGCGTGCCGATCGGCTCCCCGCGCAGCGCCCGCGTGATGTTGCCGTCGCCCTCCATGCCGAAGACGACCATCGGGAGCTGATTCTCCATGCACAGGCTGAAGGCGGCAGCGTCGACGACCTTGAGGTTCGCGCGCAGCGCCTCCCGGAAGGTCACCTTGTCGAGCTTCTTGGCGTCCGGGTTCGTGCGCGGATCCGAGTCGTAGACACCGTCCACCCCGCTCTTGGACATCAGGACCGCGTCGCAGTGGCACTCCAGGGCCCGCTGCGCGCTCACCGTGTCGGTCGAGAAGTAGGGCATTCCCGCACCCGCTCCGAAGATGACGACGCGGCCCTTCTCCAGGTGCCGGATCGCGCGGCGGGGGATGTACGGCTCGGCGACCTGACCCATCGTGATCGCCGTCTGGACACGGGTGTCGATGCCCTCCTTCTCCAGGAAGTCCTGGAGAGCCAGGCAGTTCATCACCGTGCCGAGCATGCCGATGTAGTCGGCCCGGGAGCGGTCCATGCCCTTCTGCTGCAGCTCCGCACCCCGGAAGAAGTTGCCCCCACCGACAACGACCGCGACCTGGATGCCCTCCTCGACCGCGGCGGCGATCTGGCTCGCGATGCCCTTGACCACGTCCGGGTCGACCCCGATCCGGCCGCCACCGAAGACCTCACCAGAGAGCTTGAGAAGGACGCGGCGGGGCCGCTGGGAGGCAGGCTGGGTCACAGGCGAGCTCCTGGCTGAGGGCGGATAGGCGGTCGATTGATCCTGCCACATGCCAGGCGTGGAACGCTCATCGGCAGGCGTCTCACCGGCAGTGACGCGGGCCTGATGACCAATGGCGACGCCCCGCACACCGGAACTGGTGTGCGGGGCGTACGAGCCGGGACGCGAGGATCAGCCGCCGACGCGGAAGCGGGCGAAGCCGAGCGCCTTGGCGCCGGCCTCCTCGAGCACCTTGCCGACGGTCTTCTTGGCGTCCTTGGCGAAGGGCTGCTCCAGCAGGACGTTCTCCTTGAAGAAGCCGTTGACCCGGCCCTCGACGATCTTCGGCAGGGCCGCCTCGGGCTTGCCCTCCTCACGAGCCGTCGCCTCGGCGACCCGACGCTCGTTCTCGACGACCTCCGCGTCGATCTCGGAGCGGTCGAGGACGGTGGGGCTGAAGGCCGCGATGTGCATCGCGATGTCGCGGGCCGTGGCCTCGTCGCCACCCTCGACGGCCACGAGAACGCCGATCTGGGCAGGCAGGTCCGGGCTGGTCTTGTGCAGGTAGGAGACCACCCGCTCGCCCTCGAGACGGGCAACCCGCTTGACCTCGATCTTCTCGCCGATGGCGGCGTTGGCCTCGTCCAGGAGCTCCCGAACGGTCTTGCCCTCGGACGTCTGCGCATTGAGCAGGGACTCGGCGTCGGTGGCCTTGGACTCGATCGCGGTGGTGAGGACCTCGTCGGCCAGCGAGCCGAAGCGCTCGCCCTTGGCGACGAAGTCGGTCTCGCACAGGACCTCGACGAGGGTGCCGGAGCCGCCCTCGGCCTTGGCCGTCACGAGTCCGTTGGACGCGGTGCGTCCCTCACGCTTGGTGACGCCCTTGAGGCCCTTGACGCGAAGGATCTCCTCCGCGGCAGCCATGTCGCCGTCAGCCTCGTCGAGAGCCTTCTTGACGTCCATCATGCCGGCGGCGGTCTTCTCGCGAAGTGCCTTGATGTCAGCGGCGGTGTAGTTCGCCATTACCTGTCTTCCTTGAGCTCGATGACCCAGTTGGGTGATGAAGGTGGGGTGTGCAGTCCCACCGATGGGACTGCACGTGGGTAGGTGGTCTGCTGGCGTGGGGCCGGCCCGTTGGACCGGCCCCACCTCGCAGAGAGTGAACTGACCTCAGGCCTGGTCGGCGGCCGGGGCCGTCTCGTCGCCGGCCTCGACGGGAGCCTCGGCGGCGGGGGCCTCGGCATCGGGAGCCTCAGCCTCGACGGCCGGAGCCTCGACGGCGGGAGCGTCAGCGGCTGCGGCGTCGGCAACCTCGGCCTCGGCGGCCGGGGCCTCGGCGGCCGGGGCCTCGACCGCGGCCTGCTCGACGGCCAGGAGCTCGCGCTCCCACTCGGCGAGCGGCTCGTCGGCGGCCACACCGGCGTCGGCCTCGGCGCCGGAGCGGCCGCTGCTGCGCGCGACCAGGCCCTCGGCGACGGCGTCGGCGATGACGCGGGTGAGGAGGGTCACCGAACGGATGGCGTCGTCGTTGCCGGGGATCTTGTAGTCGACCTCGTCGGGGTCGCAGTTGGTGTCGAGGATTGCGATGACCGGCAGGTTGAGCTTGCGGGCCTCGTCGACGGCGAGGTGCTCCTTCTTGGTGTCCACGATCCACACGGCCGAGGGGACCTTGCTCATGTCCCGGATACCGCCCAGGGTCTTCTCGAGCTTGTCCTTCTCACGCTTGAGGATGAGGAGCTCCTTCTTGGTGAAGCTCGATCCGGCCACGTCGTCGAAGTTGATCTCCTCGAGCTCCTTCAGGCGCGAGAGCCGCTTGGAGATCGTCTGGAAGTTGGTGAGCATGCCACCGAGCCAGCGGTGGTTGACGTACGGCATGCCGACGCGGGTCGCCTGCTCGGCGATCGCCTCCTGGGCCTGCTTCTTCGTGCCGACGAAGAGGATGGTGCCACCGTGGGCGACGGTCTCGCGGACGAACTCGTAGGCGCTGTTGATGTAGTCGACCGACTGCTGCAGGTCGATGATGTAGATGCCATTGCGCTCGGTCATGATGAAGCGCTTCATCTTCGGGTTCCAGCGACGGGTCTGGTGCCCGAAGTGGACGCCGCTCTCGAGGAGCTGGCGCATGGTAACGACGGCCATGCCGTGTCTCCTTGTGCTGTTGTGGTTCACGTCGGTGGGCCGCGGGGATGCGGTCCACCTGCCTGGCGTCTGACGCGGAGCCCGCCCTCGGTAGAGGGACCAGTGGGCCGTGCGCCGCCGCTTCATGGAGGAATCCAGTCAGAGGCGCTAGACGCGCGAAGTCAGCCGATCGAGACCGGCTGCGGGCTCCATTCTACGGGATCCGCACCCGTGCTCCGGCCAGCCGCGATGTCGCGTGAGCGGGCGTGAACGACATCCTGGAGGAGACCTGCGTCAGTCCCCCTCCGGGGCGGTCTCGGCCCGCGGCGGCAGGGGCCAGCGGCCTCCGCGCTGGGAGCGCTCGAGCTGGGCGGCCAGCGCGAGGAGCAGGTCCTCCCGGCCTCTCCGGGCCATCAGCTGGACCCCGACGGGGACCCCGTTGCTGTCCAACCCAGCCGGCAGGGAGATCGCCGGGTGCCCGGTGACGTTGGCCAGCGTGGTGTTCGTCGTGAGTGGCAGCGAGGCGATCATCGAGGCGATCCCGCCTTTGTCCCCGGCTGCACCGACCTTGGGCACCGGCACGGGCAGGACGGGAAGAGCCACGACGTCCGCGGAACCGAGCACGTGGCGGTCGACGGCCTCGGCGATCTGCTCCCCCCGTCGCAGGGCCCGCTCGACGACCCGCTCGCCGGCCCAGCCGGAGAGCCGGACGACGTCCTTGGTGCGCCTCTCGAGGCGATCGGGGTGCTCGACGAGTCCGGCCTCGACCCGCATCCCGGCGAAGTACTGCGGGACGAATGCGTCGAGCAGCAGCGGAAAGCGCGGCGAGCCGTCCCGCACATCGTGTCCGAGCGCTGCGAGATCCGACATGAACGCAGCCGTGGCACGGGCGACGTCCGGGTGCGTGCGTACGCCTGGTTGGACGGGATCGGTGGTCCAGCCGATGCGCACGGGCCCCGGGTCACGCTCGACGGACCGGACGAAGAGTTCCTCGGGGTCCGGCAGCTGCCACCTGTCGGAGGGCAGAGACCCAGCCAGCACGTCGAGGAGGACAGCCGAGTCCTGCACCGTACCGGTCAGGCCCCCGAGGACGACCAGCGCATACCAGTGCTGGCCGAGTGGAGCGAGACTGATCCGACCCCGCGTCGGCTTGAGGCCGACGAGCCCGCACGCCGCGGCAGGGATGCGGATCGACCCTCCTCCGTCGGCGCCGAGAGCGATCGGCACGATGCCGGCCGAGACAACCGCCGCACTCCCTCCGGAGGACCCGCCCGGTCCGACATCGAGGTTCCACGGGTTGCGCGTCAGCCCGGTGGCGTCGGACTCGGTGAGCGGGATCTGTCCGAACTCGGGCATCGTCGTCTTGCCGATGATCACGGCACCTGCGGCCCGCAGGCGCCGGATGGCCTCGGAGTCCTTCGCTGCCGGCGTGGAGTTCCCCCGTCCGCCCAGCGTCGTCACGAGCCCAGCGACGTCGTACTCCTCCTTGACGGCCACGGGTACGCCGGCGAGCGGTCCGTCCGCTCCCGATCCCCCGGCATCGATGGCGTCGGCCTCGGCCAGAGCGTCGTCGGCACGCAGCACGGTGAAGGCCCCGAGGAGGGGGTCGAGCCGCTCGGCCCGCTCGAGCGCAGCCGAGACCGCCTCGCGGGCAGTCATCCGGCCTTCACGAACCGCAGCGGCGGTCTCGACGGCACTCAGTGGTCGCATGCGGACCAATGTAGGCGGCGAGGAGCGACCACGGCGCCGAGGAGTCCGGGGCCGGTGCCGGTCCTAGGAGGTCCAGGCTAGGAGGTCCAGGCCCGCCAGAGAGCGGCGTACTCGCCGCCGGCGGCGATCAGCTCGTCGTGGCTGCCGAGCTCGACGATGCGCCCCTCGTCGACCACCGCGATCCGGTCCGCATCGTGCGCCGTGTGCAGGCGGTGGGCGATGGCAACGACCGTGCGTCCGGTGAGGAGGGCACTCATCGACCCCTCGAGGTGGCGGGCCGTGCGCGGGTCGATGAGCGAGGTCGCCTCGTCGAGGACGAGAGTGTGCGGGTCGGCGAGGATGAGCCTCGCCAACGCCACCTGCTGGGCCTGAGCCGGTGTGAGGACGAAGTTCCCGGCGCCGAGCACCGTGTCGATCCCCTCGGGAAGGGCCTCCACCCAACCAAGGGCATCGACGGTCCGCAGGGCAGTGATGACCTCGTCTTCGCGTGCGTCCTCCCGGCCGAGGGCGACGTTGTCACGCACCGACCCCCGGAACACGTGATGCTCCTGGGTCACGAGCGCGACCTCGCGCCGCAGCACCGTGAGCGGGAGCTCGAGCAATTCGACGCCGCCGACCGACACCGAGCCCGTCCGAGGTCCGTGAATCCCGGAGAGCAGGCGGCCGAGGGTCGACTTGCCCGACCCGGAGGGCCCGACGATGGCCAGTCGCTCCCCTGTCCGCAACCGCAGGTCGATCCCGTGGAGGACGTCGTGGCCGGGACGGTATGCGTAGCGCAGGTCGGTCCCGATGAGCTCGCGGCCGTGCGGGAGGCTCTCCCCGGGGCTGCGGTCGGGCGGCACGATGGCGATCCCGAGCAGACGGGTCGTCGAAGCGGCGCCCACCTGGAGGCGGTCGACCATGGACACGAGCCGGTCGAAGGGCGCGTAGAACATCTCCATGTAGAGCATGGCCGCCGTCACCTGGCCGAGAGAGACCAGGCCACGCCAGTACGCCCACGATCCGAGGGCGAGAACGAGGACCCGCGGCAGGCTGAAGGCCATGTCCATGACCCCGAAGAGCAGGTTGCGCAACGTCATTCCGTAGCGCTCCGCCTGGGCGGACACGGCGATGTCGTCCTCGGACCTACGTCGACGCTGCTCCTCCAGCCCCAGCGCCTCGACCGTGCGGGCACCTTCGACCGTCTCGGCGAGCGTCGTGTTGATCGCGCTGTAGGTGGCGCCCTCGGTCACGTAGGCGGCCGGCGCCCGGCGCAGGTAGCGGGCGACGTGCGGCAGGGCCAGGAGCATGAGCACGAGGGCCGGCAGCGCGAGCAGCCAGCTGTTGACGAGCATCGCGACGAGCGAGAGCAAGACCGTGATGGTCCCGATGATGAACTCGGGGATCGCGAAGCGCACACTCTCGCTCATCGCCCCGACGTCGCGGGTGACCCTGGTGACCAGATCGCCCGTGCTCGCGCTCTCGACGCGGCCGAGCGGCAGTCGGAGGACCGCACGGATGACCGTCTCACGAGCCTCTGCGAGGGCACCGTGGCCGAGAACGGCCGCGAGCGCCTTGGCGATGAAGGTGAACACTGTCTGCGCGACGACCACGCCGATCACGACGAGCGTGAGCGTGCGGATCGACATCCCTCCCACATCGCCATCGCCTGTGACGGTGGCGTCGACGAGCCGGCCGAGGATCATCGGCACCGCGAGCCCGGCACCCGCGGCGAGCGCGTTGGCGAGGACCACGGCCAGGACGAGGCCGATCCGCCGCTTGAGCAGTCCGCCGACGAACTCGACGACGTGCTTCGGCTGTGCCACCGGCAGCCCCTGCTTCGGGGACTGCGCGGCAGCGAGCGTCGACTCGGCTCGCTGCCTGCGCAGCGCATGCCGACGCCAGAGCGCCCGATAGCGGGCACGCAGGCCGAGCGTGCGGTCGACGACGAGCTCGTCCGGGATGGGTGAGACGGGTCGGCGGTCCTCGCGCCACGTGGCAGCCGAGTCGGCGAGGGAGCCTTCGAGTCCGAGCATGGCCACCCGTCCGGCCCCATCCACGGAGGATGCCACCGCGCATGCGGTGTCCGTGAATGAGGTGTCCGTGAATGAGGTGTCCGTGAATGAGGTATCGCGGCTCTCGGGGAGGAGGGCGTCGCCGGCGGAGCCGAGGTCCTGGAACTGGTTGTCCGTCATGACCTCACCTCCACATGCTCCGCGTCCGGCGCCCGCTCGCCGTCCTGCGGCTCGCGACCGTGCGCATACTCGTCGTCGTCCTGTGCTCGATGGTCCTGTGCTCGATCGTCCTGTGCTCGATCGTCCTGTGCTCGATGGTCCGGGGACCGACGAAGCACCCCGTTCCGGGCGCCCTTCATCGGTTCCTCGCCGACCGGGTCGGGTGCTGAGGCGGACTCCTCCCCGCGGAGCACCACGTCACGGTAGGCCGCGTTCCTCGCCACGAGGTCCTCGTGCCGACCGGTGTCGGCGACGACGCCGTCGACGAGGAAGACGACCTCGTCGGCATGGTGCAGCAGCAGGGGGGAGGCGGACATCACGACCGTGGTCCTCCCCCGCCGGTGCGCTCCGAGTCGCTCCGCGATACGTGCCTCGGTGTGGGCATCCACGGCAGAGGTGGGCTCGACGAGGACGAGAACCGGTGGGTCCTGCGCCAGGGCGCGAGCGAGGACCAGTCGCTGGCGCTGCCCGCCGCTCAGACCACGCCCACGCTCGTCGAGCACGCCCTGCCAACCGCCGGGCGTGATGTCGTAGACGTCCTCCGCCGACGCGGCCCGCAGGGCAGCCTCGGCCTGCTCCCGCGTGCACACCCCGTGCGGGTCGATGGCGTCCTGGAGCGTCCCGGCGAAGACGAAGGCGCTGGTGTCGCTGACCAGGATGGTCCGCCGCACCTCGGCGAGGTCGACCTGAGCGAGGTCGATGCCGCCGACCGTCACACCCCAGGTGTCCGCTGCGCGCTCGGTGTCACGACGCTCGATGGCCTCCCGCTGCTCCTTCGCCCGGCGGCGGGCGAGCGCCGCCTGGCGGCCGCGTGCGTCCTCGTCGCCATCCATCTCGGGTGGGTCCGACTCGCGCGGGAGGTACCGCCCGAGACGGTCAGCGAGCGCGGCCGAGTCGTCGGGGGACGCAGAGACGACGAGCGTGAGCGAGCCCGGCCGGATCTGCACACCGGACTGCTCGTCGGTGATCGGCTGATCCGGGTCGAGGTAGGCGTTCCTGTCCTGCGGCCACGGCGCGGCCTGCCCCAGCACGCTGGCCGTCTTCCGTGCCGAGACGATTGCCCGGGTCGACTTCTGCGCGAGGAAGAAGAAGGACCGGATCGGCTGGAGCAGGAAGAGCGCGTATCCGAGGAACATGATGAGCTCCCCGATCTGGAGGTCTCCGGAGCGCACCTCACGGATCCCGAGCCACATGAGCGCGACGACGAACATCCCTGAGAGCAGGACGCCCATCGCCTCCACGAGTGCCTGCCAGGCTCCCGCGCGGACCCCTGCCTCGCGCACCCGCTGGGACTGGCGGGCGTAGTTGTCGCCGAAGATGCGCTCGCCGCCAATGCCACGCAGGATCCGCAGACCGGCCACGATGTCGGTCGCCCGCCCGGTCAGCTCGGAGTCACGGGTGCGCTCCCGCGTCTGGGCATTGCCCATCGGCCGCAGGAGCGGGGCGGAGGTGAGCACGAGCAGCGGCGCCACCAGAAGGATCACGAGACCCAGCTCGAGGTTGATGCGCAGGACGATGACGGCAATGGCGATGTATGCGATGAGCTGGCCGATCGTGTGTGTCACGATCTCGAGGAAGCCGCCGAACTGGTCACTGTCGCTCCCCGCGACCGAGAGCACCTCGCCCGTGGGGACCCGCCGGGGCAGCACATGGCCGAGGATCACGCTCTTGTGGGTGACGAGGGAGACCGTGCCGTAGAGCGCGACGAGCCAGGAGCGCACGACAGCCGTGTGGTAGAGCACACCGCTGCCGGCCCCGATGACGGTGACGCCGAGAAGGACGAGCACCCACAGCGTCAGTCGGCCCGTGTCGGCGGGGACGATGCCCTCGTCGACGGCCTTGCCGAGGACCCACGGAGATGCTGCCGCCGGGAGCACCCAGGCCAGGCTCAGCAGGCTGCAGGCCACGAAGAGCAGGCCCTGGTTGCGGACGAACCACCACAACAACCGCCCCGGCGATCTGGTGTCCGGAACGGTGCGGTCGGTGCTCCCCGTGGACCGTTCGGTCCACGCGGTGACGAGGGGTGGAAAGTCGCGCATGGCCGGATCAGCGTACGTCCGCTGACCGACAACTCACGAACCGTTTTCCCGCTCCCGCTGCCCCATAAGGCTGCGTTCCCGGCGCCTCCGCGGCGCTCATCCACCGACCCCGGGGCCCTCCCCCAGCCGCTCCGCGGCCGACGATCGGGACGGTCTTCCCGCCGCCGACGCTGTCCACCTCTCGCGGCCGACCCGCCCTCCGCAGCAGATCCGCGCAGGGCGGGCGCCGCATACAGTTTCGGCATGAGCAGAGCACCCGGTCACCCCGCCCTTGCGCCGTTCGGGACGACCATCTTCTCGGAGATGTCAGCCCTCGCGCGCGAGCACGGTGCGATCAACCTCGGCCAGGGGTTCCCCGACACCGACGGTCCACAGGAGATCCTCGATGCCGCGCGACAGGCGATCGCGGACGGCCGGAACCAGTACCCACCATTCCCAGGCGACCCGGCGCTCCTCGAGGCGATCGCGGCGCACCAGGCGCGCTTCTACGGACTGGGCATCGATCCGCGCGATCAGATCCTCGTGACCGTCGGCGCCACCGAGGCCATCGCCGTGGCCATGCTCGCCATGGTCCAGCCGGGTGACGAGGTCGTGACCTTCGAGCCCTACTACGACTCCTACGCCGCCACGATCGCGCTCGCCGGCGGCGTCCGGCGCACCAGTGCGCTGCGGTTCCCCGACTTCGCGCTCGACGGGGAGTCGCTCCGGGCGGCCTTCTCGGAGCGGACCCGCCTCGTGCTGCTCAACACGCCGCACAACCCAACCGGAAAGGTGTTCACCCTCGAGGAGCTGACGCTGATCTGCGATCTGGCGAAGGAGTTCGACGCGTGGGTCGTGACCGACGAGGTCTACGAGCACCTCGTCTTCGACGGCCGTGAGCACATCCCGGTCGCCAGCCTGCCGGGGATGGCCGAGCGCACCCTCACGATCTCCTCGGCGGGCAAGACGTTCTCCACGACCGGCTGGAAGGTGGGCTGGGTGAGCGGACCGGCCGAGGCGATCTCTGCACTGCGGGCGGTCAAGCAGTTCGTCTCCTTCTCGGCCTCCGGCCCGTTCCAGCCCGCCGTGGCGGTCGGGCTGTGTCTGGGTGATGAGGTGTATGCGTCGCTCGCCTCGGGCCTGGAGAGCAAGCGTGACCTGCTGGTCGAGGGCCTTCGCAGCGCCGGTCTGCGCGTCGCTGTGCCGGCGGGGACCTACTTCGTCGTCGCGGACGCCAGTCCCCTGGGTGGTGCCGATGGACTGGCCTTCGCCCGCTCCTTGCCGGCCCGCGCCGGCGTCGCCTGTGTCCCGGTCTCGGTGTTCTGCGACGACGTCGACTCCGCTCGGTCCCTCGTGCGCTTCGCGTTCTGCAAGGAGGACGACGTCCTCCGCGAAGGCGTTGCGCGGTTGAGCGCGCTGGCCGGCGCGTAGTCGTCGTCCACGGACGAGGCCCTCGCCGGGCATGTCGTCCACAACCGACGGCGAGGCATCGCCCCGACCTCGACCGGGAGGTCAGGCTGGGGCATGGCCATCACGACCCCGCACCGTCGACGCAGCGCGCTGAGTCGGTCGCTCGTCGCAGTGGCGGTGTGGTTGGCGGTCCTGTCCGGCTCGCTCGTCCTCATGCCTGCGGACGTGGCAGGGTCACCCTCTGGCGCGGAGGCGCCGTGGCGGTGGCCCCTGGCACCGGTACCGCGAGTAGAGCAACCCTTCGAGAGGCCGGCCACGGCGTACGGCCGGGGGCACCGCGGAATCGACCTGTCCGCCGAGGAGGGCCAACCTGTCCTCGCGGTCGCCGATGGCGTCGTGACGCACAGCGGCATGGTGGCCGGCCGAGGGACGGTGACCGTGCGGCACAGCGGAGGTGTCGCGAGCACGTATGAGCCACTGGACGATCGGATCGCCGAGGGCACGGAAGTGGGAGCAGGAGTGACGCTCGGACGGATCGGAAGCGGCAGTCACTGCGAAGAACCGTGCCTCCATCTCGGTGCGCGCCTGGGTGAGGAGTACCTCGACCCCCTGCTCCTCCTCACCCGGGTGCGCATCGTCCTCCTGCCCCTGCTGCCAGGAACGGCAACGACCCCATGAGCCCCGGCGCAGGTGCGCGCCTCCCCTGTGGACGACGACCTTCGCGCCTACGATGACAGCCATGGACTGGGCCGCCTACGACGCAGTGTTGTTCGACCTGGACGGTGTGCTCACCCCGACCGCGGAGGTGCACATGCGGGCGTGGGAGGAGATGTTCAACAGCTTCCTCACATCGCTCGGCGGTCAGGAGCCGTACACGAGGGAGGACTACTTCACCTACGTGGACGGCAAACCGCGCTACGAGGGCGTGCGGTCCTTCCTGGAGTCGCGGGGCATCGACCTGCCCGAGGGCGACCCCGCCGACGGGCCCGATGAGCTGACGGTCTGCGGACTCGGCAACCGAAAGAACGCCGCGTTCAACACCATCCTGGACAGGGACGGGGTGACGCCGTTCCCCGGCTCGGTCCGGCTCCTCGACGCCCTGGGCGGCCTTGGGCTGTCGATGGCCGTGGTCTCGTCGTCGAAGAACGCCGTCGCGGTCCTCAAGGCAGCCCGGCTGGCTGACCGGTTCCCTGTGGTCGTCGACGGCACCGTCGCGCTCGAGAAGGGACTGGCCGGGAAGCCATCCCCCGACACCTTCCTGTACGCCGCTGCCGAGCTGGCGGTGCCCCCGTCATCTGCGGTCGTCGTGGAGGATGCCGTCTCGGGAGTGCAGGCCGGCGCCGCCGGCGGCTTCGGGTGCGTTCTCGGTGTCGACCGGGGCGCGGGCGCCGAGACGCTCCGGGCAGCGGGGGCCGACATCGTCGTCACCGATCTGGAGGAGGTGCTGCCATGACCTTCGCAGAGCTGCCCGAGGACCCGCTGAACCGGTTCCGCTTCCCGGTGGACGAGTGGCGTCTCGTCGAGACGCGGCCGTCCACCTCCGACCTCGGCGTCACCGAGTCCCTCTTCGCCGTCGGCAACGGCTACCTAGGGATGAGAGGAAATCCCGAGGAAGGCCGCGACGCGCACACCCACGGCACGTACATCAACGGCTTCCACGAGACCTGGCCGATCAGCCACGCCGAAGCCGCCTACGGCCTGGCGACGACCGGCCAGACCATCGTCAACGCACCCGACACGAAGATCATGAAGATCTACGTCGACGACGAGCCGCTCATCATCTCCATCGCGGACCTCGTTGAGTACGAACGCATCCTCGACTTCCGGGACGGGATCCTCTACCGCGACCTGGTGTGGCGGACCCCGTCGGGGAAGCGCGTGCGGGTGCGGACGACGCGGATGGTGAGCTTCACTGACCGCCATCTCGCGGTCATGACCGTCGAGCTCACGATGCTCCGCGGGTCGGCGCCCGTGGTCATCTCGTCCCAGATCCTCAACCGCCAGGACCTCAGCGACGAGTACCGGACGTCGGAGGCCGTCCCGGGGGTGGGCTTCGACCCCCGGCAGGCGAGTGCCTTCGAGCACCGGGTGCTGGAGCCCGCGCTGCAGTGGCGGACTCCGCGACGGATGACCTTGGGCTACCGCTGCGCCAACTCACGCATGACCATCGCGGTCGGGGCCGACCACGAGCTCGTCACCGACAACCCCTACGAGGTCCGCTACAGCCTGGAGCAGGACCTGGCCAAGCAAGTCTTCCGGATCACTGCGCAGGAGGGCGTTCCGGTCCGGCTCACCAAGACGGTCGCCTACCACACCTCACGCAGCGTCCCGGTCGCCGAGCTCTCGGACCGGGTGCGTCGCACCCTGGACCGGGTCCGGGTGGACGGCGTCGAGAAGGTGCACGCGGCTCAACGAGCCTGGCTGGACGAGTACTGGGAGCGCTCCGACGTCCGGATCGAGCGCCAGCCGCACCTCCAGCAGGCCACGCGATGGTGCCTGTTCCATCTCGCCCAGGCTGCTGCCCGCGCCGACCAGCACGGCATCGCGGCGAAGGGCGTCACGGGATCCGGGTACGAGGGTCACTACTTCTGGGACACCGAGATCTACGTCGTGCCGTTCCTCGCCTACACGAACCCGGTGATGGCGCGTAATGCCCTGCGCTTCCGGGTGAGCCTGCTCGATGCCGCCCGACGTCGCGCCGCCGAGATGTCGCTGCGTGGGGCCCTCTACCCTTGGCGCACGATCAACGGCGAGGAGGCGTCCGCCTACTACGCGGCGGGAACGGCGCAGTACCACATCGACGGTGACATCGCGTTCGCGCTGTGCACCTACGCCGAGGTGACCGGCGACCGTGAGTTCATGCTCAACGACGGCGTGCTCGTCCTCATCGAGACCGCGCGGATGTGGGCCGACCTCGGGTTCTGGCGGAACAACGGAGAGCCTGAGTTCCACATCCACGGGGTCACCGGCCCCGATGAGTACACGACGGTGGTCAACAACAACCTCTTCACCAACCTCATGGCGCGCGCCAACCTGCGAAGCGCCGCAGCCGTGGTGCGTGAGCTGCGCGAGCGGAATCCGCGGCGCTACGCGGAGATCTGTGCCGATCTGGAGCTGGACGAGCAGGAGGTCGAGGACTGGGAGCGCTGCGCGGACGGCATGGTCATCCCCTTCGACGAGACCCTGGGTATCCATCCGCAGGCTGAGCACTTCCTCGACCGGGAGCTGTGGGACCTGGACAACACCCCCGCGGACAAGCGACCGCTCCTGCTGCACTACCACCCGCTCGTCATCTACCGGTTCCAGGTGCTCAAGCAGGCTGATGTCGTCCTGGCACTCTTCCTCCACGGCGACGAGTTCACGCCCGAGGAGAAGCGGGCGGACTTCGAGTACTACGACCCCATCACCACAGGGGACTCGAGCCTCTCCGCCGTCGTGCAATCGATCATGGCGGCCGAGGTGGGCTATCCCGGCCTGGCCCTGCACTACTTCCGGGAGGGGCTCTTCGTCGACCTGATCGACCTGCACGGCAACGCCGCGGACGGTGTGCACATCGCGTCCGCCGGCGGAGTCTGGAACGTCCTCACCCACGGATTCGGCGGGCTGCGCAACCGCTCAGGTGTGATCACGTTCGACCCGCGTCTGCCTGTGCAGTGGGAAGCCCTGGAGTTCCCTCTCCAGGTCCGGTCAACCCGCTTCGTCGTGCGGGTGGAGCAGGAGTCGATCTCCTTCGCCCACGTCGAGGGTCCGGAGGTCGAGGTCGTTGTCCGCGGTACGGCGGTGACGGTGGCGCCCGGGGACCCCGTCGTCGTGCCTCTCGACGGGCACGGGCGACGAGACACCTGGCGACCGTCGGTAGCGAGTCTCGTGGGCGACCAGCGCGCAGACGGCAGCCGGCTCCGTGCCGAGGTGCCTCCCCATGCCGGAGCATGGCACGCCCCGTTCGGCGACTGATCGACGACGTGGACTGCCCGCCTCGGGTGGCCGGCGCACGGAGGTCTGGGGCGTCAGGGATGGGTGTTTGGGGTGGGGTGCCGGCCTGATGCAAGCCACCGTGTGGCACCTGGAGAGAGTGCGGGAGCTAGGCGCGGGGGTGGGCCTGGCGGTAGGAGTCGCGAAGCCTGTCGATCGAGACGTGGGTGTATATCTGGGTGGTCGCGAGCGAGGCATGCCCGAGGAGCTCCTGGACGACGCGCAGATCGGCCCCGCCCTCGAGGAGATGGGTCGCAGCGCTGTGGCGCAGTCCGTGGGGGCCGAGGTCCGGCGCGTCCTCGACGTGCTCGAGCATGCGGTGCACCACCTCCCGGACCTGGCGCTGATCGATCCGACGTCCGCGTCGACCGAGGAAGAGGGCCGGGCCGCTGCCGGCGCGGGCCAGCTGTGGCCGCCCGATGCGCAGCCACTGCTCGAGGGCCTCTCGGGCGGGCAGGCCGTAGGGCACCCTGCGCTCCTTGTTCCCCTTGCCGATGACCCGCACCACCCGGCGCCCGTCGTCGAGGTCGTCCACGTCCAGGGCCGTCAGCTCGCCGACTCGGATCCCGGTCGCGTAGAGGAGCTCGAGCATGGCGCGGTCCCGGATGTGGACCGGGTCCTCGTCGTCGCTGGCCACCGCGGCGACCTCGAGCAGCTCGCCGGCGTCCGACGCGCTGAGGACCTCAGGCAGCCGTGCATGACGCCGAGGCGCCACCAGACGCAGGCTCGGGTCCTGCTCGAGCCACCCTGCTCGGGTCGCCCAACGGCAGAACGTCCGTACCGCGGCCGCACGTCGCGCCAACGTCGAGCGCGCGACACCGCCCGCGGCCTGCGCCCCCAACCAACCGCGCAGATCGGACAAGCTGGCCTCGAGCAGCTGGACACCGCGTTCGCTCAGGTAGTCCTCGAGCTGGTCGAGGTCGGCGAGGTACGCGCGGACCGTGTGTGGCGAGCGGTTCCGCTCCTGTCGCAGATGGGCCTCGAAGTCGGGACGCACCCCGGTCGACCGGGCACCCTCGGCCAGCGATGCACGCTCTCCCAGCGGCTCCGCAGGCGCGTCGGCGGAGGGCACAGCCGCGCGGGAGGAGGGGACAGGGGTCGTCACTCCCCCACCGTCGCAAAAGGTGCAGGCTCGATCAACGACCTGAACCCGATCACGCGCTGCGTGTTGCCCGTTGCGGGCATGGAGGCGCCGCCTGGCAGTCATCGGGACTTGCGCCATCTGTCCAGCCCGTCCGTCGTTGCCAGACCACGGAGCTCGAGACGTCCGAGCCCGGCCCGCGCCTGTCTGATCGTCTGCCCCACGGCTCGACTCAGGGCCTCGACGTCGTAGTGGCTGCGCATCGGAAGCGCCTCGAACAGCGCCCGGTCCTCGGGCTCGAGCGAGTCGATGGGTCGAGTCCGTCCGCGCTTCGTCGGTGCCAGGTCGAGTCCCAGCTGACCCATGAGGTCGGCCACCTCTGCGACATCCGTGACGACCACGGCACCCTTCTCGCGGATGAGCTGGTGGCAACCGGCGGACTGCATCGAGGTGATCGGGCCGGGGACGGCGCCGACCGGTCGAAGGATCTCCGTCGCGTGGGTCGCGGTGTTCAGCGAGCCGGAACGAAGGGATGCCTCGACCACCACGGTCCCGCAGGAGATGGCTGCGATGATGCGGTTGCGCTTGAGGAAGCGGCTTCCGATCGGCGCTACCCCTGGAGGTTGCTCGCTGATGACGGCTCCGGTGTCGGCGATGGCGGTGAGCAGCTGAGCGTGACTCGACGGGTAGAGGCGGTCGACCCCGCCGGCGAGCACAGCGACGGTGCAGGCGTCGACAGCGAGAGCCCCACGGTGTGCGGCGGCGTCGATCCCGAACGCCGCACCCGAGACGATCGCGAACCCCCGCTGCCCCAGACCAGCCGCGAGGTCGGCTGCGACCTGCGTTCCGTACGTTGTCGCGCTGCGTGCCCCGACGATCGAGACACTCCTCCCGGATACCTCGTCCAGGTCTGCGGGACCGCGGACCCAGAGGCAGAGCGGCGGCTGTGGAAGGTCGTCGAGCAGGCGGGGCCACTCGCCGTCGCCCGGAATCACCACCCGGGCCCCGAGTCGCTCAGTGTGCTCGAGATCCTCCTCGAGCCGCTCGTACGAGTAGTGCTCGGGGACCGAGCCACGCACCGTCACCCCTCCGCGGACCAGTCGCTCCAAGGCCTCCACCGCGCCGTGCGCTGCAACGATCTCCGCGATCCCTGCACCGCCCGGCTCACCGACCCGGCTCAGCGCCACCCGTGCCTTACGCTCGTCCTCCGGCAGCCTGCTCTGCGGTCCGGCTCCCATGGCCCCCGTGCTCACGTGACCACCGCCCTTCTCGTCCCCGGGCAGCGTGCACACCCGTCGAGCCCCCATCTGCCGGCGATCATGCCGCCACCGCCCCTCGTCCACGCAATCCGACCGCGATCCCGATGTCGTCGCGACCGGGTGTGACTGCGCCTCGGAGATCGGCGAGCGTCCACGCCAGCCGCAGACACCTGTCGAGGCCTCGCAAAGTCAGCCAGCCTCGGTCGAGAGCCTGGTGCAGCTCGGTCAGCTGCTCGGCCGGTAGCGCGAAGCGACCCCGTCGCAGCACCCGGCCGGGCACTTCTGCATTGAGCGCGAACCCGAGAGACCTCCAGCGCTCCCGCTGGGTCTCTCGCGCCTCGCGAACCCGGGCTGCGACCACGGCAGAGGTCTCCCCTGGCGCGGCGTTGAGGGTGGCCAGGCTCACCGGCGCGACCTGGATCTGCAGATCGACGCGGTCGGTCAGCGGACCGCCGATCCGACCGAGGTAGTTCCGGACCTCGCGCGGCTGACACCGACACTCGAGCCCCTTGCCGTAGGCCATGCCGCACGGGCACGGGTTCGCCGCAAGGACGAGCTGGAAACGAGCCGGGAAGGTCACCGTCTCCTTGGCCCTGGCCACGACGACCCGACCGGACTCCAGCGGCTGACGTAGCGACTGCAGGACGTCCTTCTTGAACTCCGGCGCCTCATCCAGGAAGAGAACTCCCCTATCGGCCCGGGACACCGCGCCCGGGCGGATGTGGGAACCGCCGCCTCCTCCGATCATGGCCGCCATGGACGCGCTGTGGTGCGGTGCGACGAAGGGAGGGGTGATGTCGAGGCCCACCTCGCGACCCACCTCGCCGAGGACGGACCGAACGGAGAGGACGCCCAGCGCATCGTCCCGGCTCAGGGTCGGGAGCACCGTGACGAGTCGCTCCGCGAGCATCGTCTTCCCGGCCCCGGGCGGGCCTGTGAGCATGAGGTGGTGGCCACCGGCCGCGGCGATCTCCAGAGCGAGCCGAGCCGGCTCCTGACCGACCACATCGGCGAGATCGCCATGGCTACGGGTGAGCGAGCCCTCGGCGGCGCCCACAACCACCTCCGGGAACCGCTCGACCGGCCCGCTGCGATAGGCATCGATGAGCTCCCGCAAGGTGGAAAACGCATGGACCCGGATGTCGCGCACGAGACTCGCCTCCGCAGCATTGCCCACCGGGACGACCACCCGCTCCACCCCTGCACGGGCAGCGGCCACGACGACCGGGAGGACGCCGGGAACCTCCCGGATCGTCCCGTCCAGTCCGAGCTCGCCGACGTGCACCACTGCCTCGGTAGCCGCTCGCGGGATCACACCCTGGGCGGCCAACAGCGAGCAGGCGATCGGGACGTCGAATCCACTGCCCCGCTTCGGGATGGAGGAGGGTGAGAGGTTGACCGTCACCCTGTCGTTCGGGATCGGACTGTCCGCGACCAGGGCGGCTGCCCGGATGCGGCTCGGCGACTGGGCGCAGGCGGCGTCGGGAAGCCCACTGATGGCGAAGGCCGGAAGCCCCGGAGCGACATGCGCCTCGACGCGGACCACCGTGCCGGACAGCCCGCTCAGCGCAACCGACAGGGTCGAGCCGAGCCGCATCACCCCACTCCCGTCACATGACGGAGCCGGACCGGCTCATCCGGCCTGATGAGGACGCCGACGACGTCCAGTCGTAGGTCACTGACCTCCACGCCGGGATGGGCGCTCCGCCACGACGCGAGAAGGCGACGCAGTCGGCGAAGCTTGCGTGGCGTGACCGCTTCGACGGGCTCACCGAAGCCGAGGCCACGTCGGGTCTTGACCTCCACCCCGACCAGGACGCCATCAGGCTCCTGCACGACGAGGTCGATCTCCCCCTGCCGACAGTGCCAGTTGCGGTCCAGGACGGTGGCTCCCCGATCCCGGAAGTACCTCGTGGCGAGCTCCTCCCCCAGCTCCCCGAGGGTGTGCCGAGGATCGGCTCTCCCAGGCGTCACCTCCTGGGGGTTGCCCTGTGGAGGATCGTGAGCCGCGTCCGAACCGGTGTCGTCTGCCAGTGCCGTCATGACGACAAGGCTGGCGGCGCATACCTCGTGCTCACCAGAGGATGCGGTGCGCTGGGGACGACCTGCCCGAGAGACCGCCGTGTTGTGGACGAGGCGCGGGCGCCGACCCGTCAGAACCCGGGCTTGGGCACCTCGAGGTCGGGAGTGGCCAGCTCCTCGACGTTGACGTCCTTGAACGTGACGACCCTGACCTGCTTGGCGAACCGGGCAGGCCGGTAGATGTCCCACACCCACGCGTCGTGCATCGTCACGTCGAAGTAGACCTCGGCGCCCTCGCCGCACACCTTCACGTCCACCGAGTTGCAGAGGTAGAAGCGGCGCTCGGTCTCGACGACGTGGCTGAAGAGGCCGACGACGTCGCGGTACTCGCGATAGAGGGCGAGCTCCATCTCGGTCTCGTACTTCTCGAGGTCCTCAGAGCTCATGCCACTGTCCTATCACGCCGCCGACCGTGTCGTGGTCAGCACCGACCGCGTCAGCGCCTGGTCATCTCCGCAACGGCGGCAGCCTCAGGGTAGCTGGGCCCCTCCACGACGCCCTCGTCGCCGGCCCACTCGGCCACATCCGCAGCGACCGCGGCCGGGACCTCGAGGGCCGAGTGCCCGTGACCAGGAAGGTTCCAGGAGCGGCGGTGGTACTCGCAGGGTCCGTGCACCCGCAGTGCCTCCATGTGCTCCGGAGCGCTGTAGCCCTTGTTCTCGGCCCAGCCGTAGAACGGGAACTCCTCCGACCGCTCGACGACGAGCCGGTCCCGCGCCACCTTGGCCAGGACGGAGGCGGCAGCGACCGAGGAGCAGCGCAGGTCGGCCTTGATCATCGTCCGCACAGGCGGCGTCGACGGACCGGCCTGGCCGCCTGCGAAGGCGAGCAGCCCGACCTCCTCAGGCGCCGTGAGCCAGTCGTGGTTGCCGTCGAGGATGATCAGGTCGGGGACCACGCCGAGCAGGTCGAGGGCACGCAGGCCGGCGAGCCGCAGGGCACCCATGATGCCGATGTCGTCGATCTCCGTCGGGCTCGCGTGGCCGACACCGTATGCGACGCACCAGCGCTCGATCCGGGGCACCATCCGCTCACGGGCGGCCGGCGTGAGGAGCTTGCTGTCCTTCACGCCGGTCGGCGCGGACCGGCAGGCCTCGTCGATGACGACCACGCCGACCGTCACGGGGCCGGCCAGCGCACCGCGGCCCACCTCGTCCATCCCGGCGAGCAACGGGTAGCCCTCGCGCTGCAGCACCCGCTCCGTACGCAGCGAGGGCTTGCGCGAGGCCGGGGTGCGAGGACGAGGAGGCATCTGTCGGATCCGCTGGGTGAGAGGTGGTCAGGGACGGCTGTCAGGGAGTCAGGTCAGGGAGCGAAGTCGTAGAACATGGCGCGCGGTCGGTCAGGGAGCAGGGACGTGGGCGAATACCTGAGGATAGTTCGACAAGGTCCCGAAGCTGCTGAGGGGCCATACCGTGGCGACCGAGCGCCCGATGACGAGGTCGAGCGGGACCGAGCCCTCGATACCGTCGCCATTGCGGGGGTGGTAGCGCGAGTCCTGGGAGTCCGAGCGGTGGTCCCCCATGACCCAGACCCGACCGTGCGGGACGGTGATGTCGAAGGTCATCTGGGACGCCGCGTCACCGGGGTGGACGTATGGCTCCTCGATCGGGGCGCCGTTGACCGTGATGCGGTTCTCCGCGTCGCAGCACACGACGTGGTCCCCACCGACCCCGATGACCCGCTTGATGAGGTGCTCGTCCGCCGGATCGGGCAGCAGCCCGACGAAGGTCAGCGCGGCCTGCACCTTGCCGACGAGCTCGTTGCGGGATTCGACCGCCTGCGCCGGAGGCAGCCAGTTGCCAGGGTCCTTGAACACGACGATGTCCCCGCGGTTGACGTCCCCGAAGCGGGTGTGCAGCTTGCTCACCATGACCCGGTCTCCGACCTGGAGGGTGTCCTCCATCGACCCCGAGGGGATGAAGAAGGCCTGGGCGATCCACGTCTTGACGACCAGGGAGAGGACCACCGCCATGGTGACGACGATGACCGTCTCGCGCACCGCATACCCGATGCCAGCGAGGATCCCGCGGCCCTCGTCCACGGGTGGGGTGTTCCTCGGCGGGCGTGGGGCAGCCTTCCGGGGCGGGATGTCCGTCACGGCTGGCTCCTGGTGGTTCGGGTGGTGACTCACGGCCGGGATCCCGGGCCGCTGCTGCTCACGGAAGTATCCCCCACCAGCCTGACGACGGCGGCATCGGCGCGCGCGGGATCGACGGTCGCACTCTCGATCGGCCCGATGCGGCCGGTCGGCCAGTAGCGCCACACCACCTCACCGACGACGTCGCTCGCCCGGAGCATCCCGCCGCCGGGGCGGCCGAGCGCGCTGCGCGAGTCGGCACTGTCGGTGCGGTTGTCGCCGAGCACCCAGTAGCGGTCGGCCGGCACGGTGACGTCGAAGGTGACCTGGTCGGTCGGTCCGGCGAGGAACGGCTCGTCGGCGGGCTCTCCGTTGACGACCAGGCGCCCCTCCGTGCAGCAGACGACGTGGTCGCCGGGCACGCCGACCACCCGCTTGACGTATGCGGTGCCCGGGGTGCCGAGGAGGTGCTCACCATCGAAGACAACCAGGTCGCCGCGCTCGATGCTGCTCGTCCGCAGCACGACGAGGCGGTCGCCGTTGTGCAACGTGGGGATCATCGAGTCGGCGACGACCGTGTAGGTCTGGACGACCTGGGTCCACAGCACGACGAGCACAAGCACCGCGACCCCCGCCGCCACCAGGAAGTACCTGCGTGGCGAGCGGGGGTCGACGGGGTTGTTCGCGGAGCTCAGCGTGGCCTCGGCAGGCTGCGCAGGGCTCGGCGGATCACTTCGCGGGGGTGTCGCGAAGCTCCTTGATCTTGGCGGCCTTGCCGCGGCGACCGCGGAGGTAGTAGAGCTTCGCCCGGCGGACGTCACCGCGGGTCACGACCTCGATCTTGTCGATGATCGGGGTGTGGAGCGGGAAGGTCCGCTCGACGCCGACGCCGAAGGACATCTTGCGGACCGTGAAGGTCTCGCCGACACCGCCGCCGTGGCGGCGGATGACCACGCCCTGGAAGACCTGGATACGGGAGCGGGTGCCCTCGACGACCTTCACGTGCACCTTGACGGTGTCACCGGCGCGGAAGGCGGGGATGTCCTCTCGGATCGACGCCTTGTCGAGCTCGTCGAAACGCTGCATGACTGCTTCGCATTCTGCACATGCCACAGGTCAGGTGCGGTTCGTGTTCGGTACGTAGTGATTCGGTACGTAGTGATGGGGCTGAGCTGGCCGCGTTCTCGACTCGCGCGATGAACTCCCCCTGTGGCAGGGGCCAGGTCATCTCAGTCCAAGGGGCAATCTTGCCAGAGAGCACCGTCCCTCGAGAAATCGCCCGAGAGATCCGCTCGAGGACTCAGCACGGGGAATCGGCACCGTGACACGAGCCGTCCCCGGACGCGCCGGTGCCGCAGCCCGGAAAGCTGCGGCACCGCCAGAGAACCGTCGACGACTACGCGGGCGCCTCCGCCTCCTTGCGCTTGGCCCGCTCCAGGGCGCGCTTGCGGTCCTCTTCACTCTCGGCGGCGATCCGCTTGGCCTCCTCCTCGTTGCGCGTGAGGTTGTCCCCGTTCTCCGGGTCGAACACGTGCATGAGCTTCGGGTCGAAGAAGAAGCGGGCACGCTCGCCCTCGCGGACCCGGGAGCGGGCCTCCAGGTTGACCACCATCTGGGTGCGCATGCCCTCCCCGTCCAGGTCGCGGTCCAGCTCGTCGAGCTTGGCGCGGACGGCCTCGTCGGACTCGAAGGGGATGTACGCATACAGCTCGTTGCCCAGCCACTCCGTGACGTCGACGTCGGCCTCGAACTCGACGGCCCCCGGCACCGGGTCCTGGATCTCGGCATCCTTGACGAACTCGGGCCGCAGGCCGACGATCACGAGGTCCTTGCCCTTGACCTTGTCGGCGAACTCCTCGCCGAACGGGACCTCACAGAAGGGCAGCCTGAGGGAGCGGTCCTCGACGCGGGCCGGCAGGAAGTTCATGGGCGGCGACCCGATGAAGCCGGCGACGAACAGGTTGACCGGCTGCTCGTAGAGCTCACGCGGTGAGGCGATCTGCTGCACGACCCCCTTCTTCAGGACGGTGACGCGGTCGCCCAGGGTCATCGCCTCGGTCTGGTCATGCGTGACGTAGACCGTCGTCACGCCCAACCGGCGCTGCATCCGCGCGATCTCGGTGCGCATCTGCCCGCGCAGCTTCGCGTCCAGGTTGGACAGCGGCTCGTCGAAGAGGAACGCGTCGGCGTCCCGGACGATCGCGCGCCCCATGGCCACCCGCTGGCGCTGACCACCCGAGAGGTTGGCCGGCTTGCGCTCCAGATGGTCGTTGAGCTCGAGCATCTCCGCCGCGTCGCCGACCCGCTTCTTCACCTCCTCATCGCTGATCCCGCCCTTGTTGAGGCGCAGCGGGAAGGCGATGTTCTCGTACACGGACAGGTGCGGGTAGAGCGCGTAGTTCTGGAACACCATGGACAGGTTGCGCTCCCGGGGCGCGAGCTCGTTGACGCGCTTGCCGTCGATCATCAGGTCGCCGGAGGTGATGTCCTCCAGGCCGACGATCATCCGCAGCAGCGTGGACTTGCCGCACCCTGAGGGGCCGACGAGGATCATGAACTCGCCGTCGGCGATGTCCATGCTGACCTTCTTGACCGCCTCGTAGCCGTCTGCATAGACCTTGCTGATCTCTTTGAGCTGGATCTGTGACATGTGCAGGTTCTCCTTGGGTTGAGCGGGCCTCAGCCCTTGACGGCGCCGGAGGTCAACCCGGCCACGATGCGCTTCTGGAAGATGAGCACCAGGATCACGACGGGGATGGTGACGATGACCGCGGCCGCGGAGATCGCCCCGGTCGGTTGCTCGAACTGGCTTGCACCGGTGAAGAACGCGAGCGCCGCGGGCACGGTCCTCGCGTTGTCCGACGTCAGCGAGATCGCGAAGACGAAGTCGTTCCATGCGGTGAAGAACGTGATGATGGCGGTGGTGAAGACTCCTGGCGCTGCCAGCGGCACGATCACCTTGCGGAAGGCCTGCCAGCTCGTTGCCCCGTCGACCTGCGCGGCCTGCTCCATCTCCCAGGGGATCTGCTGGAAGAAGGCCGACAGCACCCAGATCGACAACGGCAGGGTGAGCGAGAGGTAGGGGATCACGAGACCGGGGATCGTGTCGAACAGCCCGATGTTGCGCCAGAGGTCGAACAGCGGCGTGACGAGCGAGATCACCGGGAAGAAGGAGACCCCCAGAGCGACCAGGAGGATCATCTTCTTGCCCGGAAAGTCCAGGCGCGCGATCGCGTAGGCGCAGAACATCGCCAGGACCACGCTGATCAGCGTGGCGAGCAGACAGACGATGATCGAGTTGCGCAGGGCGGGGAGGAAGAGGTCGCTGGCACCACCGGTGAGGATGAGCCGGAAGTTGTCCCAGGTGATCTCGCGCGGGACGTACTTGCCGTCCGCCTGGATCGAGCTCGGCTTGACGGCCAGCGAGAAGATCCAGAAGAGCGGGATCAGGGTCCACAGCATGACCGGGATGGAGACGGCGAAGAGGCTCCACTTCTGCTTCGGTGTTGCGTCCATGTCAGCCTCCTCTACTTCCTCGACCCGGCAAGGTCGACGTTGAAGCCCTTGATGAAGATCAGGGCGATGGCGAAGACCATGAGGAACAGGACGACCGACAGCGCCGACCCCATTCCGATCTCGACCCGGTCGATCGTCTGTTTGTAGGCCAGGGTGGAGAGGGTCTCGGTGTCGTTCGCTCCGCGCGTCATGATGAAGACGTTGTCGAAGATGCGGAACGCGTCGAGTGTGCGGAACAGGACGGCCACCATGATCGCGGCCTTCATGTTCGGCAGGATCACCTTGAAGAGGCGCTGCCAGAAGGTCGCACCGTCCACCTTGGCGGCCTCTTCCATCGCGCCGTCGATCTGGGCCAGCCCGGCCAGCAGGAGCAGCGACATGAAGGGCGTGGTCTTCCAGATCTCGGAGACCATGATCACCGACATGGCCGGAGCCCAGCTGCCGAACCAGTCGAAGGCGCTGTCCCACGCACCGAACGTGATCGTGTTGAGCCAGTGGTTGACGTAGCCGGTGTCGGTGCGGAAGGAGTAGAGCCACGCGAACGCCGACACGACGGTGATGATCGAGTACGGGATCAGCACGATGGTGCGCAGCGTGCGCCGCGGCAGCACGACGCGGTGCATGAGCATGGCGATCGCGAAGCCGAGGACGAGCTCGACGGCCACGGTCACGACGGTGATGAGCAGGGTGTTGCGCAGCGCCTGGTAGAAGACCGGGTCGGTGAAGATCACCGAGTAGTTCCCGAGGAAGACGAACTCACGGGCGTCCGGGTCGGTCAGCCGGTAGCGGAAGAAGGACAGCCAGATCGCCTGCAGGATCGGCCAGGCGGTGACGGCCACCATGACGATGAAGGCGGGTCCGGCGAGCTTCCAGCCGAGCCGGCGCTCCGCCTTCGCGCGGTTGGACAGGAGCGCCTTGTCCTTGGATGGGGTCTTGGTCTCGGCGGGTGCCGTCGCGGTGCTCACAGCAGGGCCTCCCCTCTCAGCACGTCCATGATGAGCTCGGCCGATCGGGCCGGTGTGGCGTCAGGATCGACTCCGTTCGGAGGGCTCCACACGCGTTGGATGGCGGTCGACAGGTCGCCGTAGTACTGCGTCTGCGGCCGGGGGACGGCGACCTCGAGGGAGTCGCGGATGACGTCTGCCATCGGGAACTGCTCGACCACCTCGGCCTCGTCGAAGACCGAGGCACGGGAGGCGGGGTTGCCCGTCCCGACCATGTAGAGCAGCTGGTGCTCGTGGCTCGTGATGCACTCGGCGGCCTCGTAGGCCAGGTCCGGGTGCTCGCTGAAGGCACCCACCCCGATGGAGATGCCGCCGTAGGGAGGAGCCGGGTCTCCCTCGTCGTTGGTCGCCGGGTACATCGCCCATCCGATGTCGTCGATGAACTCGACGCCGTTCGCCGGGAAGGCGGCCCACACATACGGCCAGTTGACGAGGAAGCCGCTGGTGTCGGGATCCTGGAAGAGGTTCAGCGCCACGGTCTCGTCCGAGGTGCTCATCGACGGACCGCCGACCCGGGCATCGGCGACGGACCGCACGATCGCCGCCGCCTCCCGGCCCGCGTCGGAGTCGAGTCCGAGCTCGATGTCCTCGAGGGCCGGGCCCGGATTGACGAGGATCTCCCCGCCAGCCCCGGCGATGAGAGCGTTGATCCAGACCGTGTACCCCTCATAGCGGTTGGCCTGGACGCCGATCGTGACGTCCTGGGAGTCAGCGGCCTCGACGAGCTGCTCCCACGTGACGTTGCCGCCCTCGAGGTCCAGCCCGGCGGCCTCGGCAACGCTCTTGCGGTACCAGAGCAGCTGGGTGTTGGCCCAGAAGGGAACCGTGACCAGCTTGCCGTCCCACTCCGAGGCCGTGACGGCCGACTCGACCCGGTCCTCGGTGAAGGCCTCGACCATGTCCTCCGGCACCGGAGCCAGATAGCCGGCCTGGGCGAACTCGGGGATGAACGGCGGGTCCAGACTCATCAGGTCCACGCCCGAGTCACCGCCGGCGAGCCGCCGGAGCAGCTGCTGGCGCTGGTCGCTCGCGGAGTTGGGGAGCAGCTGGATCTCGATGGAGTATGCGCCGCCCGCCGCCTCCGTGCACTGGGCCGCGATCTGCGCCTGGCCTCCGCCCTCGGGGTTCGACCCGCCGCCATCAGGATTGATGTACCAGGTCAGGCGTGCGCTGTCCTCGGTGCTCGAGCAGGCCGCGAGACCCACAGTCAACGTGACGGCGCTGAGCACCATCGCCACGCTGGAGCGACGTCTGTGACTCTTCACATCAGGCTCCTTCGCCAGTCCTCCGTGCCCCACCGCAGGTCCGTGGTCTCGGCTGAGACCGCGACTGAACACCTGGATGAACGCGCCTGGCGCCCATCGGCGAGAACACTGCTGCCTCCCCATCCAACACGTTGTACTGTGATGCGCGCCACTAAAGGCGGCGAAAACTGCCCCGGGCGAGGCAGATCGGGCCGACCTCAGGGCCGCCTTCCGCGGACGCGGGATGGCGTCAGCGGCGGGGCTTGCGCAGGTCGACCGTCATCGGGTGGACCTCGCTCTCGCCGGGGATGACCCGGTAGCCGGCCTTGCGGTAGAACCGCTGGTTGCGCGTCCGACTGCGGCCGGTGTTGAGCCAGAACTCCGTGACGTCCTCGGGCGCCTGGCCCTCGGCGAACGCCAACAGCGCCCGCCCGAGGCCCTCCCCTGCGAGGTCCGGAGCGACCATGAGCCGACCGATCCACCACCGGTGCGGCTCCCCCGGCTTGCGCCGGGCCCGCACCGAGCCGATGAGGCGCCCGTGCGACCGGACCACCCAGGTCCTCCACTCCCGCAGGTCGGCCGTATGCTCGGCGACCGTCTCCACCGGACCCGCCCAGTGCGGGGCGACCTCGGCGACCTCCTCGATCCAGCAGGCGCGGGTCAGGACCATGAGCTCCGGCACGTCGGCCGGGGTGGCGAGGCGCAGGTCCAGGTCCCCCAGGCCCTCGACGACGAGCGACGGGTGGAGCAGGTCGGGCCGGCGCTGGGCCGTGCGGGCCAGTCGCTGCTCGTGCCGCCAGCGCGCGATGGCCGCGTGGTCGCCCGAGAGCAGCACCGGCGGTACCTCGCGGACCACGGACCCGTCGTCCCAGGACGCGGGCTTGGTGTAGACGGGGTACTCGAGCAGCCCGTCCTCGTGGGACTCCTCGACGAGGCTCTCCGGGTTGCCCACGACGCCGGGCACGAGGCGACCGATCGCCTCGACCATGGCGAGGACGGCGACCTCCCCGCCGTTGAGCACGTAGTCCCCGAGGGAGACGACGTCGACCTGCCACCCGAGGCTCTCGGAGGCGTACTCGTACACGCGCTCGTCGATGCCCTCGTACCGCCCGCACGCGAAGGCGAGCCACTCCTCCTGGGCGAGCTCGCGCGCCAGCGTCTGGTCCAGCCGTCGCCCGGAGGGGCCAGGCACGATGAGTCTCGGCCGCATACCCTCTCCGCCGTCCGCAGCGGCGCCGAGCGCGTCGAGGGCCTCCTTCCACGGCTGCGGCTTCATGACCATCCCCGCGCCACCGCCGAAGGGGGTGTCGTCAACGGTGCGGTGCCGGTCATGGGTGAAGTCGCGCAGGTCGTGGACCCGCACGTCGAGGACCCCGTCGCGACGCGCCTTGCCGATGAGTGAGAGCTCGAGCGGCGCGAGGTAGTCAGGGAAGATCGTGATGACGTCGATGCGCATCGGCTTCCGCTACTCCCGCGCCAGGTCGAGCAGACCGGGGGGCGGGTCCATGACGACGCGGCCACCCTCGACATCGACCTCGAGCACGATCGCGGCGACGAAGGGCACCATCGCCTCGGCGCCGTCCTCGAGCCCGACGACGAGGAGGTCCTGCGCGGCACCCGTGACGAGGCCCGTCACCTCTCCCAGACGGCCTCCGGCCGGGTCGTATGCGGTGAGCCCCACGAGCTCGTCCTCGTACCAGGACTCCTCGTCGGCTTCTGCGGCGACCTGCTCCTCGTCGAGGTGCAAGGTGGTGCCGCGAAGACCCTCGGCGCCCGTGCGGTCGGGGATCTCCTCGAACTGCAGCAGCCAGATGTCACGGTGGAGTCGGGCCGCGGCGAGGGTCAGCGCGCGGGGCACGCCCGAGCCGGTCGGTGCCTGCGTCGTGAAGACCGCGCCGGGCGCGAAGCGCGACTCGGGGTCGTCGGTGTGCACCTGCACCGTCACCTCCCCACGGGTCCCGTGGGGCTTGCCGATGCGGGCGATGAGTCGATCGGTGGTCACGCGGTCATCCTTCCGTATGCGTCGCCCCAGGCTCGCGCGGCGCCTCTGCAGCTTGGGTGTGCGGTGGCAGGCCGGGCGAGCGCTGACTCCCAAAGACCTGACGGACGACGAACGGCGGGCATGCGATGCGCATACCCGCCGTTCGTCGTGTGGTTCGACCGAACCAGCCCTATCGGACGCGGTCCGTGTCGACGATGTCGATGCGGACGTTCTTGCCGCCGGCCAGTGCGCTCATGACGGTGCGCAGGGCGCTCGCCGTCCGTCCGGAGCGACCGATGACACGGCCGAGGTCGTCGGGGTGGACCCGGACCTCGAGCAGGTCACCGCCGCGGCGGAGCTCCTTGTGGCGCACGACGACGTCGTCCTTGTGGTCGACGATGCTGGTGACGAGGTGCTCGAGAGCCTCTTCGAGCATCAGGCTCAGGCCTTGTCCTCGGCGTCCGCGTCGGCCTTGACCTCGTCGACCGCGGGCTCCTCGGTGACCTCAGCCTGCTCGGCGGCGGGCTCGGCCTTCTTGGCTGCCTTCTTCCGCGGCGTGGTGGCGCGGGAGGCGTCCTCGTCGGTCTTGGCGCCGGCAGCGGCCAGCGCAGCCTCGTAGAGCTCCTTCTTGCTCTTCTTAGGCTCCTTGACCTTCAGCGTGCCCTCGGCACCGGGCTCACCCTTGAACTTCTGCCAGTCACCGGTGACCTTGAGCAGAGCAAGGACGGGCTCGGTCGGCTGGGCGCCGTGGGCGAGCCAGTACTGCGCGCGCTCGCTGTCGATGTCGATGACCGAGGGCTCCTCGGTGGGGTGGTACTTGCCGATCTCCTCGATGGCGCGGCCATCGCGCTTGGTGCGCGAGTCCATGACGACGACGCGGTAGAACGGGGTGCGGATCTTGCCCATCCGCTTGAGACGAATCTTGACGGCCACAGGTGTGGTCCCTTTCCAGATGTATGCGAGGCACGGCGAGACCGGGTGGGGAACACACGGGGAACCTGTACCTCTGGGGTAGGCGCGCGGCGCGAGCGAGAGGGGCCCACACCACACGGGTACGAGCGACCATTCTGCCAGAGGTCGCGGGATGCTCCGAACCGGCGCCGACCGAGCTCGGCTCAGATCGCCGACCGACCTCGGCTCGGGTCGCCGACCGACCTCCGCATGAGTCCCCGACCGAGCACGAGCTCGGGCGACCGACCGCGAGCGGCAGCGGCTCAGACCACCCGCACCCCGCGCAGGACGATCGCGACGGGATCGGACAGGGTCCGCAGGTCCTCGCGGGGATCCTCCTTGAGGATGACGAGGTCGGCGGGGTCGCCCTCATCCAGCCCGGCGTGACCGAGCCACTCGCGGGCCCGCCACGTGGCAGCGCCCAGCACGTCGATCCGGGACAGTCCGGCCCGCTCGAGCTCGAGGGCCTCCTCCGGCACCAGTCCGTGACTGATGTGGCCGCCGGCGTCGGTGCCGACGTAGACCGGCACCCCGGCCTCGTGGGCAGCACCGATGGTCTCGTAGCGGCGGGCATGGAGGTCGAGCATGCGGTCCCGGTAGAGCGGGAACTTCTCCCCCGCCGCAGCCGCGAAGTCGGGGAAGTTGGCGATGTTGATGAGCGTGGGCACGATGGCGATCCCCTGCTCGGCGAACTGCGAGATGGTCTCGGGCTCAAGGCCGGTCGCGTGCTCGATGCAGTCGGTCCCGGCCGCGGCGAAGTCGTAGAGCACCTCCTGGCCGAAGCAGTGTGCCGTGACCCGTGCCCCCTCCTCGTGCGCGGCGGCGATGGCCTCGGTCAGCACGTCGCGTGGCCAGCACGGCTGGAGGTCTCCCGCGTCCCGGTCGATCCAGTCCCCCACGAGCTTGACCCAGCCGTCACCGGCCCGAGCCTCGGCGCGGACCCGGCTGACGAGCTGGTCGGGCTCGACCTCGTGGCCGTAGTTCCTGATGTAGCGCCGGGTCCGCGCGATGTGGCGGCCGGCGCGCACGATGCGCGGCAGGTCCTCGCGGTCGTCGATCCAGCGGGTGTCGGCAGCCGAACCGGCGTCCCGGATGAGCAGCGTTCCGTGGTCGCGGTCGGTGAGCGCCTGGGTCTCGGCCTCGGCATCCGAGACCGCCCCCTGAGGTCCCAGACCGACGTGGCAGTGGGCATCGACATACCCGGGCAGGACCCAGCCACCGACCGAGGTGACGTCGTGGCGGCCCGCGGGCGGCGCATACGTGATGATCCCGTCGACGACCCACGCCTGGGCGCGCACGTCGTCTGGGCCGGCGAGGATCGGACCGCGCAGGTGGAGGACGTCACTCATGACACCGAACCTAGATGATGCCCGGTCGACGCGGGTGGATCAGGTGCCCGAAGCCCCGTCTGCGGCCTCGTCCGAAGCGCCGCCCGCAGCCCGCTCCGGCCCGAGGATGAACCGGCGCAGCGCCTCGACGACGACCTCCGGTCGCTCCGTGTGCACCCAGTGCCCGGCCCCCTTCACCGTCACCTGGAGCGTGCGGGGGAACAGGGCGCGCATCGTCTCGGCGTCCTCCTCCCGCACGTAGCGTGACTCGCCGCCGACGAGCCACAGCACGGGGTTTGGGTACGGCTCGTAGTCCCCGGGCTGCACCGGCCAGCCACCCATGCGTGCCTCACCAGCGATGTCGCGGGCGACGAGGTCGAGGTTCGTCTGCCAGCGCCAGGAGTCCTTGTCGCGGCGCAGGTTCTGCAGGAGGAAGGCCTTGACCCCCGGGTCGGGCTCGTCGAAGAGCTCCTCGGCCTCGGCGCGCGTGGAGATCTGATCGAGCGGGAGGCGCTGCATCTCCTCGACGTAGCCGCTGAAGCGGTCCAGGTTGCCGTAGTCGCGCGGCGCGATGTCGACGACGACGAGCCGCTCGATGAGATCGGGCCTCTGCAGCGCCGCGATCATCGCGGTCTTGCCGCCGAGGGAGTGACCGACGAGGGTCCACCGCTCCCCCCGCGTCGCAGTCTCGAGGGTGTCGATGACCTGGGCAGCGTAGGCGTCGAAGGAGAAGTCCTTCGTCCACGACGACCGTCCGTGGTTGGGCAGGTCGAGCAGCAGCGCCTGGGTCTGGTCACCGTTCGGACCGCTGACCGCCTTGGCGATCTGCATCCAGTTGCGGCCCTGGCCGAACAGGCCGTGGAGGTATGCGACGCGCGGCCCCGCGGACCCGGTCGCCAGCGCGAAGAGAACCATCAGCCACCGTCGCCAGCAGCACGGGCGTACCAGAACGTTCCTATTGGCACGTTGTGGTACGCGTCGCTGTCCATGACCAGGGCTCAGCCCTTACCGAGGAACTTCTCGAACCCCTTCGGCAGGTCCTTCGGGTCCAGGCTCGCCAGGTTGCCCATCGGGTCGGTCGGGTCGGCGCCGGCGCCGAAGGCGGCACCGATCGCGCCGACCGCCTTCTCGCGGGCGGCCTTCTCCTCGGCGGCGCGCTTCGCGGGGTTGCCGGACTTGCTCTTGCGACGACCCTGCTGAGGCTGCTGGCGACCCTTGCCGCGCTTGCCGCCGCCGGCACCCGGCAGACCCGGCATGCCGGGCATCCCCGGGATGCCGCCGCCGCGCGCAAGCGACTTCATCATCTTCTGCGCCTCGCCGAAGCGCTCGAGGAGCTGGTTGACCTCGCTCACGGTCACACCGGAACCGCGCGCGATCCGGGCCCGGCGGGAGCCGTTGATCTGCTTGGGGTGGTTGCGCTCGAAGGGCGTCATCGAGCGGACCATCGCCTCGACCCGGTCGAACTCGCGCTCGTCGAAGCTGTCGATCTGGGCGGCCATCTGCCCCATGCCGGGCAGCATCTTGAGCATCGACTTCAGCGAGCCCATCTTCTTGATGGCGGCCATCTGCTGGAGGAAGTCGTCGAAGGTGAAGTCCTCGGCAGCGAGGAACTTGCGCGACATCGCGTCGGCCTGCTCGCGGTCGAAGGCCCGCTCGGCCTGCTCGATGAGGGTGAGGACGTCACCCATGTCGAGGATGCGCGAGGCCATCCGGTCCGGGTGGAAGACCTCGAAGTCCTTGACGTTCTCACCGGTGCTCGCGAACATGATCGGCCGACCGGTCACGCCGGCGACCGAGAGAGCGGCACCACCACGGGCGTCACCGTCGAGCTTGGAGAGCACCACGCCGGTGAAGTCGACGCCCTCGAGGAAGGCCTCGGCAGTCTCGACCGCGGCCTGACCGATCATCGCGTCGATGACGAAGAGGACCTCGTCCGGGTCGGTCGCGGCGCGGATGTCCGCCGCCTGCTTCATGAGCTCGGTGTCGACGGCGAGCCGGCCGGCGGTGTCGATGATGACGACGTCGTGCTGCTTGCTCTCCGCCTCGCGCACGCCGGCCTTCGCCACCGCGACCGGGTCACCGAAGGACCTCGTGCCCTCGCCGGTGGGGCCGACGGCGTCATGGCCGCCGACGTTGCCGCGCTCCGGCGCGAAGACGGGCACGCCCGCGCGCTCACCGACGACCTGGAGCTGGGTGACCGCGTTGGGACGCTGCAGGTCCGCTGCGACGAGGATCGGGGTGTGGCCCTGCTCCTTGAGCCAGTAGGCGAGCTTGCCCGCGAGGGTGGTCTTACCGGCACCCTGCAGACCCGCGAGCATGATGACGGTCGGGCCGGTCTTGGCAAAGCGGATGGTCCGGGTCGCCCCGCCGAGGATCTCGACGAGCTCCTCGTTGACGATCTTGATGACCTGCTGGGCCGGGTTCAGCGCCTGCGACACCTCGGCGCCGAGTGCGCGCTCACGCACCTTGCCGGTGAATTCCTTGACGACGGGCAGCGCGACGTCCGCGTCGAGCAGTGCCATCCGGATGTCACGGATCGTCTTGTTGACGTCGGACTCGGACAGCCGGCCCTTGCCGCGGAGGTTCTTGAAGGTCGCTGTCAGGCGGTCGGAGAGGCTGTTGAACACCACACAAGGCTAACCGTTGCCCGCAGTCGTCCTTGACTCCGAGCCGAGAGGTGGCTGGTCGGCGCGGCCTCCTGGGTCGGCCGAGCCTGCGGGGGGCCGACCCAGGAGGCCGCAGCCGTCAACGGCAGGCAGCCGTCAGCGGCAGGCGGCCGCCACCGAGTCCAGGAGTGCCTCGACCCCGGCAGACGTCCCCGCGCCGCCGACCGGGCGCACGAGGAGGACGTCCCTCGCCTGTCCGGCGTAGGTGCGCACGTGCGCGCTGCGGATCTCGAAGCCGCTGCGGGCGATCGCGTAGCCGAGGTCCGCCAGCAGCCCGGTCCGGTCCTGGCAGCGCACGTCGAGGACGATGCTCGCGCGCGCGGGATCGGGGTGGACGAGCACGACCGGCGCCGGCCGCTCCCCTTGCCGCGTGCGACGGGCAGCACGCACCGGTGCCGCACCCCTCGCGAGCCGCTCGAGGGCCCGGCGGACCCGGTCGAGGTCCGGCGCCCCCGCCGGCGAGTCGACGATCCAGGTGTTGACGGCCAGATCGTCAAGGGTCCGGATGACCGCGCCGCGCACCGTGAGGCCGCTGCTTGCGAGGGCGCTCGCGCAGTCGGCGAAGAGGCGGGCCCGGTCCGGCTCCACCACGTCGATGCGGTAGCCCGAGCCCTGCGGCTCGACACCGATGAGCGGGACACCGGCCCGTACCCGCTCGCGGGTCGCCTCGTCGAGCCGGGGGTATGCGTCGCTCGCCTCGCCCGACCCACGCGCCGCACCCGCAGCGATCTCCTCGGCCGGCAGCGCCTCGCCTGAGAGCAGCGCGCCCACGTCGTCCGGGACCACCGGCCCCAGCCGACGCTTCAGCCCGGCGACGAGCGTGCCGAAGAGCGCGGCCCGCGCGCGGGACCAGGACGTCGGGCCGGCGGCCCTGGCGTCGGCCTCGGAGAGGGCGATGAGGATCTCGGCGAGGAGCGGGTCCTGCTGGACCACCGCATACGCCTGTGCGACGGTCTCGGTGTCGCTCGGGTCATGCTTCGTCGCGAGCTCCATGAGGGTGAGGTGCTCGGCGACCGCAGCGACGACGATGCGGATGTCGTGCTCCTCATAACCCATCCGTTCCAGGACGGTCTGCGCGATCGCGGCGCCGACCTCGCTGTGGTCCTCGGCACCGGACACCTTGCCGATGTCGTGCAGGAGGGCGGCGATGAGGAGCAGGTCGGGACGGGCGACGGTGCGCATGAGCCGGCCCGCCTCGACGACCGTCTCCAGGAGGTGCCGGTCGACGGTGTGCCGGTGAATCGGGCTGCGCTGTGGGCGGCTGCGGACCGCGGACCACTCGGGCAGCCAGGAGCTGATGAGCCCGACCTGGTCGAGGCCTTCCCAGACGGCGAACAGTCCCCCACCGCTGGCGAGCAGGTCCACCCAGAGGCCCCTGGCCTCGGCCGACCACGGCTCACCGAGGTCCTGGTCGAGGCGCGAGAGCGAGCCGAGGGTGACCGGAGAGATCGGGACGCCGGCGCGCGCAGCGGTCACGGCGCAGCGCAGCGCGGTCGTCGGACGGTCCGGGAGCCCGCGCGGCCCGACGACGAGCTCGCCGTCGTTCTCGTAGAACCCGTAGCCGAGCGGGGTGAGACGCGCCTGGCGCGGACCGACCCGCAGGGTGCGGGCCCGCTGGGCCTGGCCGGCCCGCCGCATCGTCGCGTCGAGGGCGTATGCGACGGTCCGGCCCGCATCGGAGGTCGCGGTGAGCAGGGCGTCCCGGTCTGGGTAGCCCAGCAGCGCGGCGACGTCGTCGTGCAGGTCGCGGGTGAGCCGCGTGCGGCCCCGACCCGAGACGACGTGCACGGCGTCGCGGACGTCGAGCAGCAGGTCCGTGGCGTCTTCGAGCCGGCCGTGCGGCTGGTCGGCGAGCCAGGCGGCCACGAGTGCCTGGATGACGGTCACGTCGCGCAGCCCGCCGCGCGACTCCTTGAGGTCCGGCTCGATGCTCTGGGCCAGCTCGTCGTAGCGTGCGTGCCGGACCCGCAGCGACTCGAGCAGGCTGGGGAGGCGGGTCCGGGCCGCCTTGCGCCAGTCGTGGTGCAGGCAGGCACGCACCGAGGCGCTGACCTCGGGGTCGCCGGCGACGTGGGCGAGGTCGAGCAGGCCGATGGCGGCGGTGAGGTCGCCGGACGCGACCTCGCGGCACTGGGCGAGGGTGCGGACGCTGTGGTCGATCTTGGCGCCGCTGTCCCAGAGGGGGTAGAGGAGCCGGTCGGCCAGCGTGCGCAGCTCGGCCGCTGACCGGGACCGGTCGTCGTGGAGGATCACGACGTCGAGGTCGCTGCGGGGTCCCGCGTCGCCTCGCCCGACACTGCCGAGGACGACGAGCGACACCCCGGAGGTGGAGACGCCCTCGGTGGCCTCGGCCCAGTGACCGGCGAGCCAGCCCGTGAGGTAAGAGCTGATGGCGACCCGGCGACGGCCACCGGCACCGGGGGCTGCGAAGCCCTCGGTGCCGGTGATCTCGTCCAGGCCGGTGAGTCCTCCCCGGCCGAGTCGCGCCACCTCAGATGGCGGCAACACCACGTTCTCCGGTGCGGACCCGGGCGACGTCCTCGACCGGGACCACCCAGACCTTGCCGTCGCCGATACGGCCGGTGGTGGCGGCCTTGACGATGATGTCGACGACGGAGCCGGCATCGACGTCCTCGACGAGCACCTCGACACGGACCTTCGGCACGAAGTCGACGGTGTACTCAGCACCCCGGTACACCTCGCTGTGTCCGCGCTGGCGACCGTATCCGGAGGCCTCGCTCACGGTCATCCCGGAGATGCCGTAGGTCTGCAGGGCGTCCTTGACCTCCTCGAGCTGGTGCGGCTTGATGACTGCGGTGACGAGCTTCATGCCCGGGCCTCCTCAGAGGTGTCGGTGTCCTTGAGGGACGGTGCGGATGATTCGGCGCGGGCGGCTCCCACTCCGGTGAGGCGTCCGGTGCCACCGGTGTAGTCGTACGCCGACTCGGCGTGGACCGCCTGGTCGATGCCGGCGACCTCGGCGTCCTCGTCGATCCTCCAGCCCATTGTGGCCTTGAGGATCAGGGCGATGATGGCGGTGACGACGGCCGAGAAGATCACGGCGACCAGGGCGATGAGGATCTGGACGACGAGCTGGGAGATGCCGCCTCCGTAGAACAGGCCGGAGCCGGTGGCGAGGAAGCCGAGGGCGACCGTACCCCAGAGGCCGGCGACGAGGTGGACACCGACGACGTCGAGGCTGTCGTCGTAGCCGAAGCGGTACTTCAGGCCGACCGCGAGGGCGGAGAGGACACCGGCGATGACGCCGAGCGGGATGGCCCCGACCGGGGAGACGTCACCCGCTGCCGGGGTCACGGCGACCAGACCGGCGACGATGCCCGAGGCGGCACCGAGGGAGGTGGCGTGGCCGTCACGGATCTTCTCCACGAGGAGCCAGCCGAGCATGGCAGCGGCGGTCGCAGTGGTTGTGTTGACCCAGGCCAGACCTGCGCCACCGTCGGCGGCATAGGCGGAGCCGGCGTTGAAGCCGAACCAGCCGAACCACAGGATGCCGGCGCCGGTCATGACGAGGGGCAGGTTGTGGGGCCGCATCGGCGTCTTGCCGAAGCCCTTGCGGACGCCGAGGATCAGCGCGAGCACAAGAGCTGCGACACCGGCGTTGATGTGGACGACGGTTCCACCGGCGAAGTCGATCGGGGACGCGATGGAGGCGAAGGGGCCGTCACCGCTCAGCAGGCCGCCACCCCAGACCATGTGGGCCATGGGGAAGTAGGCGAAGGTCGCCCACAGACCGGCGAAGACCATCCAGGTGCCGAACCGGGCGCGGTCGGCGATCGCACCGCTGATGAGCGCGACGGTGATGATGGCGAAGGTGACCTGGAACCCGACGTCGACGACTGTCGGCAGACCGTCGGAGACGATGTACTCACCGGCTGCGTCGGTGATCGTGTCCTTGAGTCCGAAGTGCGTGAACGGGTTGCCGAAGATCCCGAGGATGCTGTCGCCGCTGTACGACATCGACCAGCCCCACAGGACGTAGATGACGCCGATGACGCCCATGGCGCCGTACGACATCATCATCATGTTGAGGACCGACTTCGAGCGGGTCATGCCGCCGTAGAAGAGAGCCAGTCCTGGTGTCATCAGGAGCACGAGCGAGGCGCTGATGAGCAGCCAGGCTGTCGTGCCGGTGTCAATTGCGTTTTCCATGGGGATGACTGTGCGCCCGTCATGTTTCGGTGCCGCACCCTTTCGTGTGTCCGTCGTGTTACGGCCGAGCCGCTTCTGTGACGGCTTCGTTGCATCCGGCCCCTGGTCCCGGATTCTGGACGTTGACGGACCTCCTCGGCAGCAGGAATGGCCCTGGCACAGCGGCGACACCGACCTCGTCGCGGCCCGCCGCATACCCACGCGTGACCCGCTTGTGCCGCCAGTGACCGGGTTGTGCCGCCGCGGCCCGCTTACGCCCCAGCGCCCGCGCAATTGCCGGGGCAGTCGTCCGTAACCCGGTCATCCGAGCACAACCCGGTCAGGCCCGCACGGTCGGACCCCGAGCGTCGCCGCCTCCCTGGGTCCCACTCAAGCCGAGTTATCCACAGCCGCGAAGCTCGCCCTCTGCGCGGCTCATCGATCTGCGCCACGGTTGGGACATGAACGAGCGACTGCTGACTCTCGCCGAGGCCCAGCTCGGAGCCTTCGGAGCAGATGACGCGGCCCGCGTGGGTGTGAGCAGCACACAAATCACCACCCTCGTGCGCCGGAAGGTGGTCCAGCGGATCCGGCGCGGCGCCTACGTCCTGACGAGTCGGTATGCGGTGGCCGACCTGGACACCAGACGTCGCCTCCGCGTCATGGCGGTCCTGCGGTCCCGTCCCGAGGACCGCGCCAGCCACCACTCGGCGCTCGCCGTCCTCGGCATCTCGACCTTCGGCGTCGACGAGGATCGCGTCGAGGTGGAGAGCAGATCGACAGCACGACGCCGCTGCCGCGGCGATCTCGTCGTCAACCCGTGGAGTGGTGGCGACACCTGGGCGTGGGAGGTGTTTCGATCTGTTCCGCCTGCGCTGGCCTGCGTCCAGGTTGCTGCCACGGGTGGACGGACTGCCGGGGTGTGCGCCATGGACAGCGCACTCCGCCTGGGCCGTTGCTCACGCGACGAGCTCCTCCACCTCGCGTCGGAGCTGCCAACGGCATACCGGAGCAGCGTGGTCGGTGCCATCGACTCGACAGATGATCGCGCGGAGTCGGTCGGAGAGAGCCGCACCCGCCTCGTCCTCACCGACGCCGGGTTCCTGGTCGAGAGCCAGGTCGAGATCTTCGACGCGGGCACCTTCGTCGGCAGGGTCGACCTGCTCGTGGACGGCTGCGTCATCGTCGAGTTCGACGGCCTGATGAAGTACGACGGCATCGACGGCCGGGCAGCCCTCGCTGCCGAGAAGGCGCGCGAGGAACACCTGATCCGACTCGGCTACGAGGTCGTCCGGATCGTCTGGGCGGACCTCGCCGACCCGCTCGCCATCGTGGCCCGAGTCCGAGCCGCGCGTGCCGTCGCCCGTGAGCGGCGCGCTGCCATGTCGCGGGTACGTGGGTAGTACGGACTGTGGCCCGGTTGAGCACCCGCGCGCTACGTCGGGCCGCCCAGTTGCCCACAAGCTGCCCCGCTCTGCCCGGGCGACGGGCACGAACAGGTGACCGGGTTAAGCCCCAGTGCCCCGCTGATGACCCGGTGACCGGGTAACGAAGGTGCGACCCGGAAATTGCGCGGGCACCGCTTCGCAACCCGGTCACGGAGGCACAACCCGGTCACGGGAGCACAACCGGGTCACCGAGGCTAGGGGTCGTCGGGGCACGAGCAGCCATGCAGATCCCAGCGGGCCTCGGAGGTGCCCCAGCAGACGGGCACGCCGGACACGGTGAGAGACTGGCGGCATGCCTGCGGTGCTCATCTATGACGGCGACTGCGGCATCTGCACGCGCATCGCCCGGTGGGTGACGACCTGGATGCGGCGCCGTCCCGACGACTTCGAGGTGGCGGCGTGGCAGACCCTCTCCCTCGAGGACTACGGCCTCACGTGGGAACAGTGCGACGCCGCGGCGCAGTGGGTGGCTGCCGACGGCACCATCAGCTCCGGGGAGAACGCGATCGCCCGGACCTTGCTCGCCAGCCGGCTCCCTCTGCGCCCGATCGGCGCTCTCATGCTCCTTCCGGGCATCAACACTCTCGCCGGCATCGTCTACCGCTGGGTCTCGCGCAATCGTCACCGCCTCCCGGGCGGCACCCCGGCCTGCTCACTGCCGGCCGACCAGCGCCCACACTGACCGGTCTATCCGGCCGCCCGCCCTCCCTCCTGGCCACCTCCATGGGTGTGTTCCGGCCCCCTTCCTTCCCCCGACACGGCACCATCCTCGACATGCCGCCCGGAGTGTGACCTCCTGCATTGGCTGCTCACGGCCGACGGAGCACACTGGGAGGTGCGGAGCGAGGGACTCCGTAGAAGGGAGTGGACAACAATGGCCAAGGAACTCACCGGACCGACCCGCACGTTCGCGGAGCTGCTGGACTGGTTTGAGTCCGGAGGCCCCTTCTCGCTGCGGGGGCTGGGTCTGACGCCCTACGTCCGCGTCGAGGATTTCGAGGAAGACGGCACGTACGTGCTGCGTGCTGAGATGCCCGGGATCGACCCCGACAAGGACGTGACCCTCACGGTCGAGGACGGGGTTCTCACCATCTCCGGTGAGCGTCGGGAGGAGAAGAAGGAGAAGCACCGCCAGGAGTGGCACTACGGCTCCTTCACCCGGAGCCTGACGCTGCCCCGCGGCGTCGACCCTGACAAGATCACGGCCTCGTACGAGGACGGTGTCCTCGAGGTGCGGGTTCCCAAGGCGGAACCCTCCACCAACGCCGTGACGATCAAGGTCAACCGCAACGAGAAGTAGCGGGTAGGAAGAACAGAGGCGCCGGCCATCGCGACCGGCGCCTCGGTCATTCCCGGGAGGTCACGAGAGTCGTCCTGGACCTCGCGAGTCTTTGACACCTGCTCGCTGCGTCGACCTTTGCTGGCTCGTTCGACGGCAATTGCGCGCAAACGAGGGAGTAAATGTCGAAGTGTGGGGTAGGCGTCGAACGCAGGTCGACTGCCTGGACGGACCCGCACGGGCAGGCACCGCGGTGATCATGCCGAGCCTGTATGCGGGACGCGGCAGGCCCTGGCCCGCTCGCTACCCGGCGGGAGACACTCGGCGGGAGACACAGTCCCGACGGGCACGCGTCCTCAGGCGAGGATCGCGTCGACGAACGCCTCGGGGTCGAACGGCGCCAGGTCGTCCGGACCTTCGCCGAGTCCGACCAGCTTGACCGGCACGCCCAGCTTGCGCTGGACCGCGACGACGATGCCACCCTTGGCGGTCCCGTCGAGCTTGGTGAGGACGATGCCGGTGATCCCGACGACCTCTCCGAAGACCTCGGCCTGGCGCATGCCGTTCTGACCGGTCGTGGCGTCGAGGACGAGGAGCACCTCGTCGACCGGGGACTGCTTCTCGATGACCCGCTTGACCTTGCCGAGCTCGTCCATCAGCCCGACCTTGGTGTGGAGCCGGCCAGCCGTGTCGACGATGACGACGTCGGCCTCCATCTCGATCCCGGCCTTGACGGAGTCGAAGGCGACCGAGGCCGGGTCGGCCCCGTCCTTGTGCGAGCGCACAGTGGGGACACCGACGCGCGCACCCCACGTCTCGAGCTGGTCGGCCGCGGCGGCGCGGAAGGTGTCGGCCGCACCGAGGACGACGTCCTTGTCCTCGGCGACGAGCACCCGGGCGAGCTTGCCGACCGTCGTCGTCTTGCCGGTGCCGTTGACGCCGACCACCATGATGACCGCCGGTCGCCCGTCGATCCGCGCACTGGCGATGCTGCGGTCCATCGAGGGATCGACGAGCGCGAGCAGCTCCTCACGCAGGATGGCCCGGGCCTCGTCCTCGGAGCGGACACCGTCGACGGCGACCTTCGTGCGAAGGCTCTCGACGAGCTCGGTCGTCGCCTCGACCCCGAGGTCGGCCTGGAGCAGGGTGTCCTCGACGTCCTCCCAGGTCTCCTCGTCCAGGCCTCCCCCGGACAGCAGGGCGAGCAGGCCGCGACCGATCGCGGTGTTGGAGCGGGCCAGTCGCGCCCGGAGGCGCCGCAGCCGGCCGGCCGGCGCCTCGGGGCGCTCGAGGGTGGGAGGCGGTGCGAGGTCCTCGATGACCTCCTCCGGCACCTCGACCTCGACCGGGGGTGCGGTCCCGCCTGGTCTCGGCAGGGTGTCGACGGACGAGCCATCGTCACCGGGCGCCCGCAGGTCAGGACGCTCGAGCCTCGCGGTGTCGGGGGCCTTGCCGCCGCGCCCCCGCAGGAGGGCGACGAGCACGCCTCCGACGATGAGGACGAAGATCGCGGCCGCGATGACGATGTATTCCCACATGACGTTCACGTCCGCCATCCTCGCAGCCGATCAGTGTGAGTCCCAAAGTCGCACCGGTGCGACCGGGGCCGGACACCGCCGACCACTACGCCGATCGGCTCGCGGGACGCCGACCTAGAACTCGCGGGACGCCGACCTAGAACTCGCGGGACGTCGACCTAGAAGACGTTGACCCGCTCCTTCGGCGCCAGCCACATGCCGTCACCCTCGACGACGCCGAATGCGGTGTGGAAGGCGTCGATGTTGCGCGCCGCGTTCGCGCGCTGGTCGGCGGGGGCGTGCGGGTCGATGGCGAGCAGTCGCTTGGCCTCCGCCTCGCGCGCCTTGCCGCACCAGACCTGCGCCCAGGCGAGGAAGAAGCGCTGCTCCCCGGTCAGGTCGTCGATGACCGGCGGGGTCTGTCCCTCATCGGCGCCCGAGGCGATCCGGTATGCGCTGAGCCCGATCCCGAGTCCGCCCAGGTCCCCGATGTTCTCGCCGACGGTCAGCGCACCGTTGATCTTCTCCCCCGGCGCGTCCCGGGGCTCGAGCTCGTTGAACTGCTCGATGAGTGCTGCCGTGAGCTCCTCGAAGCGGGCGCGGTCCTCCGCGGTCCACCAGTCGACAAGGTTGCCGTCGCCGTCGAACCGGGACCCTGAGTCGTCGAACCCGTGGCCGATCTCGTGCCCGATGACCGCCCCGATGCCGCCGTAGTTGACCGCGTCGTCGGCGTCGACCGAGAAGAAGGGCGGCTGCAGGATGGCGGCCGGGAAGACGATCTCGTTCATCCCCGGGTTGTAGTAGGCGTTGACGGTCTGCGGGGTCATGAACCACTCGCCGCGGTCCACCGGCCCGCCGAGCTTGGCCAGGTTCCGGTCGGTCTCGAACGCCGACGCCCGGCGGACGTTGCCCATGAGGTCGTCCGCGTCGATCTCCAGCGACGAGTAGTCGCGCCAGCGGTCCGGGTAGCCGACCTTGGGCGTGAACTTCTCGAGCTTGCGCACCGCAGCCGCGCGGGTCTCCTCCCCCATCCAGGCCAGGTCGCGGAACGAGCGCCGGAACGCCTCGACGAGGTTGGCGACGAGGGTCTCCATCGCCTGCTTGGCCTCGGGCGGGAAGTGGCGGGCCACATACAGCTCGCCCACGGCTTCCCCGATCGCCTCCTCGACCAGCGCGACTCCCCGCTTCCACCGCTCGCGGTTCTCCGGGACCCCGGACAGGGTGCGTCCGTAGAAGTCGAAGCTCTCCTCGACGACGGCCTCGGTGAGGTAGGGCGCCCGTGCGCGCAGGACGTGCCAGGTGAGCCACTCGCGCCAGGTCTCGATGGGCACCTCGGCAACCGCCTGGGCAGCCGACGTGAGGAAGGAGGGCTGGCGCGCGATGACGGCGTCGAGGAAGGTCTTCGGCGCACCCATCCCCTCGCAGTAGGCCGCCCAGTCCAGCCCCGGCGTCAGCTCGGCCAGGCCGGCCGCGTCGACGAGCGTGTAGGTCTTGATCGGGTCGCGGTTGGTCACCTTGTCCCAGTGGTGGGCGGCGAGGCGGGTCTCGAGGTCGAACACCCGCTGGGCCACCTCGGTGGGGCTGTCGAGGTCGAGGAACCCGAGCATGCGCTCCAGGTGACCGAGGTATGCGGTGCGCACCTGCGCATACCGCTCCTCCCGGTAGTACGCCTCGTCCGGCAGACCGAGTCCGGCCTGGTGGACGTAGACGACGTAGCGGCCCGAGTCGCGGGCGTCGGTGTTGACGTAGGGGTACGCCAGGCCGGTGACCCCCTCGCGGGCGAGCTCGCCGAGGACCCGCATCAGGTCCGCGGCCGTGGTGATGCCGGCGACCCGGTCCAGGTCATGCTGCAGCGGCGACATGCCGAGGGACTCGATGTGCTCCTCCGCCATGAAGGAGGCGAAGAGGTCCCCGACCTTCGCGGCGACCGTGCCGGGCTCCGGGGAGCCCTGCGCGACCTCCTCGATGATGGCGCGCACGTCGGCCTGGGCCTGCTCGCGGAGCATGTCGAAGGACCCGTAGCGGCCGCGGTCGGCAGGGATCTCGGTCTCTGCGAGCCAGATGCCGTTGGCGTGCGCGAAGAGGTCGTCCTGGGGTCGGACGGAGGGGTCGATGTGGTGCAGGTTGAGGCCTGAGCGGGACGTCATCGCATCACTCTATGCACCTGGAGAGCGCGGGGCGCAGCAGTCGGCGCGAATGGAGGCTCGGGCGACGCTGCGCGGGCACGACACAGCGCGGGGCAGCGGTGGACCGCCCCTCACTGTGGCCCCCCGGCCGCTACGAGCGGGGCTTGCGCTCCCGGACCGCTCCGACGAGCTCCTCACCGCGGTGGGTGAGCACCTCGCGACCTTCGCGACGTGCGGGAACCGCGACGAGGCCGACGACGGCAAGGGCCAGCGCAAGGCAGATCATCATGCCGAAGACGAGTGCAAACACCTCTATAGCGTCACCCCGTGCCATAGCCCCCACCAAATCGAGACACACCCCGAGTCCGAATCGTGACCAATCACACGAGATTCCCGCCACGAGCCGGCCGCCGGACCCGGCCCCACTCACACCCAGCGAGTACCGGACCCGTGTCAGCGGCATCACCCAGCAGGTGCCGAGCCCGGGTGAGCGCCTATCGTGGGGTCGTGTCCGAGCGCTCGACCCCACCACCGTCCTCGGACGCGTCCCCCGACGAGGAGCCGTCCGGCACCCCCCGCACGCGGAGCAGCGGACACCTGCGCACCCTGGCGGAGTTCGTCATCGCCCTGACCGTCCTCGCCCTCATCCAGGGGTTCGTCGTCAAGGCCTACCAGATCCCGTCGGCATCGATGGAGCAGACCCTCGAGACCGGTGACCGCATCCTCGTCAACCGGCTCGACAGCTCCATCGAGCGCGGCGACGTCGTCGTCTTCGAGCACGGTGACACGTGGGACACCACGCACAAGAGCCCGAGCGACAACCCGCTCATCAACGCGGCCCGCTTCGTCGGCTCAGTGGTCGGATTCGGTCCCTCGACCCGCGCATACACGGTGAAGCGGGTGATCGCGACGGGCGGCGAGACAGTCTCCTGCTGCGACGACCAGGGCCGGATCACCATCGACGGCGTGGGACTCGACGAGGACTACCTCGGGTCGAACTTCGGCTGGGATCCGGGCACGAACGACTGCTCCGGTACGGCCGTCTCTATGCGCTGCCTGCCCGAGATCGTCGTGCCGGAGGGCTCGCTGTTCGTCCTCGGCGACAACCGGACGAACTCCGCAGACAGCGCCGTGTCGTGCCGTGGGCGGGTCGGCACGGAGGAGTGCGCGAGGTTCGTGCGGGAGTCCCAGGTGGTGGGTCCGGTCATCGCCCGGTTCTGGCCGCCGTCCCACATCGGCGGCATCCCGCGCTGACGCTGGCCCGCGCGCCGCAACCTCCGCGAAGAGACCGGGCCAGACCTCAGGCGCTCTGCGCCACGTCCCGCAGCCGCTGCGAGACGACCGTCGTCACCCCGTCGCCGCGCATTGAGACGCCGTAGAGCGCGTCCGCGATCTCCATGGTGCGCTTCTGGTGGGTGATCACGATGAGCTGGCTGGAGTCACGCAGCTCCTCGAAGAGCGTGATGAGCCGGCCGAGGTTGGTGTCGTCGAGTGCCGCCTCGACCTCGTCCATGATGTAGAACGGGCTCGGCCGCGCCTTGAAGATCGCGACGAGCAGGGCGACGGCGACGAGGGACCGTTCGCCTCCGGAGAGCAGCGAGAGTCGCTTGACCTTCTTGCCCGGAGGGCGCGCCTCGACCTCGATGCCCGTCGTGAGCATGTCCGACGGGTCGGTGAGGATGAGCTTCCCCTCACCACCAGGGAAGAGTCGGGCGAAGACCCGCTCGAACTGAGCGGCCGTGTCGTGGAAGGCCTCGGTGAAGACCCGCTCGACCCGCTCGTCCACCTCACGGATGATGTCGAGCAGGTCGCGCTTGCTCGACTTGAGGTCCTCGATCTGCTGGGTGAGGAACGTGTGCCGCTCCTCCAGCGCCGCGTACTCCTCGAGGGCGAGCGGGTTGACCCGACCCAGGGCGCTGAGGGAACGCTCCGCCCGCCGCAGGCGCTTCTCCTGCTCCTCGCGCACGAAGGGCACGGTCCTCGGACCCTCGTCGGCCGACGCGTCCCCCTCGCCTGAGTCGGAGGTATGCGCGGCTCCCGACCCCTTCGCCGGCTCACCGACGACGGGGACCGGTTGGTGCGGGCCGAACTCCTCGACGAGGACGTCAGGGTCGATACCGAGCTCCTCGACGGCCTTGGCCTGGAGCTGCTCGACCTTGGCCAGCTGGGCGGCGCGGGCAATCTCGTCCCGGTGGACCGAGTCGGTCAGCTCTCGCAGCCGCTCCTGGAGCTCACCGACGCCACCGCGAGCAGCGACGAGGGCTGCGTCCCGCTCGACCCTGGCGGCTTCCCCGGCGTCACGCTCGAGGCGCGCGAGCTCGAGCGCACTGCTGACCCGGCGCACTGCATACGCCGCGGCGGTCTGGACCGCCGAGGCGACCGAGGCCTCGCGTGCCCGGCGCTCGCGCCGCTGACGCAGGCGTTCGCGGGCGGCCAGCTCGTTGCGGGCAGCGCCCTCGAGTGACTCGGCCCGACCCTTGATGGCGCGGGCACGCTCCTCCTTCGTGCGCAGCGCCAGACGTAGCTCGGTCTCGGCCGTGCGTGCGGCACTCGCGGCGAGCTCGAGGCGGTCGCGCTCGTCGGTGCTCGGCTCGAGCTCGTCCTCCGGAGCCGCTGCGCTCGCCTGGGCGAGGCGCTCCTGGAGGGCGGCCAGCTCCTCGCGGTCGCTGGCCAGGGTGGCGGTGACGTCCTCGATGGCCCGTTGCGTGCGCTCGGCCTCGGCCTTCGCGGCCCGGGCGGTGGACCCGAGGTTGCCCAGCTGCTCGGCGAGAGCGGACATGCGGGCGTCGGACTCGTGGAGTCGCTCGAGCGCGGCAGCGACCCGCTCCTCGGCCTCGGCGACCTGCTCGCGAGCACCGACGAGGGCGAAGCGGGCCCGCTCGACCCGCTGCTGCGCCTCCTCGGCCGCGGCCTGGGTCTCGGTCGCCGCGGACTGGATCTCGAGGAGGCTCTGGCCGTCGCCGCTCGAGCCGCCCCGCGCATACCCAGGGGCAAAGACGTCGCCCTCGGAGGTGACCGCCGTGATCCCCTCGTCCCGGGCCACGAGCGCGAGCGCCTGGGCGGGGTCCGACACGATGGCGACCCGGTCCAGGAGGTCATCGAGGGCCGGCTCGAGCCCACTCGGGGCGGTGACGACATCACGGGCCCAGCGTGCGGGCCCGTCGAGGGTCGGCCAGGTCGTGCCTTCGGAGCGCGCGCGGGCTCCGGAGATGAGCACCCCGGCGCGGCCGGCGTCGTCCGACTTCAGGCGCTGGAGGGCGCGGGCTGCGCTCTGAAGCGACTCGGCCGTCACGGCCTCGGCGGCCCACCCGAGCGCCGCGCTCACGGCCGCCTCGAAGCCCGACTCGATCTGCAGCACCTCCGCGACCGTGCCGGTGACGCCGGTGCCCGCCTCGGTCCGGGCGGCGTCGATGAGGGCAGCCGCCCCGTCCTTGCGGCGCAGCGAGAGCTGAAGCGCCTCGAGGCGGGCGGTCAGGGCCATCCGCTCCCGCTCGGCCGTGCGCTCGGCCTCGGTCAGCTCGGTCACGCGGGCCTGCGCCGCCTCGAGCTCGGCCGCGGCCTCCTCGTAGGCCGAGTCGAGCCCGACCTCGCCCTCCTCGTCGTGGGCGATGCTGCCCTCGAGGACGGCGAACTGCTTCTCCGCCTCGGCGGCCCGCGCCCGGGATGCCTCCAGCACCTCGGTGAGGCGACCGACCTCGGCCTCCCCGGCCTCGATCCGGCTGGTGCGCGCCGCCACCTGGCCGCTCAGCTTCGCGAGTCCCTCGCGTCGGTCCGCAGCCGCGCGGGCCAGCGCGGCAATACGCTTGGTCTCCGCAGCCAGAGCCTCCTCGGCCTCGGCGCGAGCGGTGACGGCGGCGCCCAGCTCGGCCTCGGCGCGAGTGACCTCTGTCTGGAGCTGCTGCTCCTGCTCACGTGCTGCCGCTGCCTGCCGGCGCAGCTCCTCCGGGTCACGCCCGGTCGTCGTCTCGTGATCGTCGTCCTGGCTGAGCAGACGGACACGCTCGGCGGCGACGCTGGCGGTCGACTCGAGCCGGTCCCGGATGGACTGCAGCCGGACATAGCGCTCGACCGCCCTGGCCAGCTCGGGGGCGGCGGCCCGGGAGGCCTCGTCGAGAACCCGCACCGCCTCGAGGCGCTCGCCGAGCTCGGCCTCGACCGATGCCCGCTCAGCGAGGAGGGCCGACTCGTCGGCCGCCTCCTGCTCCAGGGCCGAGGTGAGCTGGGCGAGGTCGTCGGCGAGCAGCCGCAGCCGGGCGTCCCGGACGTCGGCCTGGATGTATGCGGCCCGTCGTGCCGTCTCCGCCTGCCGGCCGAGGGGGCCCAGCTGTCGACGGATCTCGCTGACGAGGTCGCTCACCCGGGTGAGGTTGCCCTCCATCGTCTCGAGCTTGCGCAGCGCCTTCTCCTTGCGCTTGCGGTGCTTGAGGACCCCGGCGGCCTCCTCGATGAACCCGCGTCGCTCCTCAGGTGTGGAGCGGAGCACGGTGTCGAGCTGACCCTGGCCGACGATGATGTGCATCTCGCGGCCGATGCCGCTGTCGGAGAGCAGCTCCTGGATATCGAGGAGCCGGCAGGGGGTGCCGTTGATCGCATACTCACTGCCGCCGGAGCGGAACATGGTGCGGCTGATCGTCACCTCGGTGTAGTCGATCGGGAGCGCACCGTCAGAGTTGTCGATGGTCAGCGCGACCTCGGCCCGGCCGAGCGGAGCCCGGCCGGAGGTGCCGGCGAAGATGACGTCCTCCATCTTCCCGCCGCGCAGGCTCTTGGCGCCCTGTTCCCCCATGACCCAGGCGAGCGCGTCGACGACGTTGGACTTGCCGGATCCGTTGGGGCCCACGATGCAGGTGATGCCCGGCTCCAGGCGCATCGTCGTCGCCGAGGCGAACGACTTGAAGCCCTTGAGCGTCAAGGTCTTGACGTACATGCAGCCTTCTGTCGGGTCGGTCGTGGTCCAGCGGTGCCGGAACGGCTCGGGCACCGACCTGCAGCTCGGGCCGGGGCCGCGTCCGGATCGCCGTTCACTCTAACGGCTGCCACCCCCGATGCCCGGGCACCTGTGAAGGTCTGGTGTGGCCTGTGGCTGGTGATACCGGAGTGTCTGATGGGACATGCTGGTGGGTCCGACCCGGTGTCCGTGCTGATGGGCGTTCTCGAGGGGACGTGCGCGATCGGCAGTGACCGTTGGGGCGTTGCTGGAAGGGCAGCTCGTGACGCGGCCGGCGGCCACTCAGGCGTCACTCTGCCCCTGGCTCTCACCGGAGGCGATCGCCTCGTGGTGCCGGATGACCTCGGCGATGACGAAGTTGAGGAACTTCTCGGCGAACAGGGGGTCGAGGCCCGACTCGTGGGCGAGCGCCTTGAGCCGGACGATCTGGCGCTCCTCGCGGGCTGGGTCGGCCGGCGGCAGGCCGAGGCGGGCCTTGAGCTCACCCACCTGCTGGGTGGCCTTGAACCTCTCGGCCAGCAGGTGGACCAGGGCGGCATCGATGTTGTCGATGCTCGTGCGCAGTCGCTGCAGCTCGGCAGGGACCTGTCGGGCCGTCTCGTCAGTCACATCCACATCGTGACAGACCGGGCTCCGCACCGGGCTGCCGATTCCACCTCGCGGACCAGCGTCGGGCAGGCCCGGCACGGTGGGCCGAAACGTGCCGGCAGCACCTCCGGGATCGTGAACGCGACAGGGGAGCCGATGTCCCGACCTTGAGCGAGTGAGGGCAGCTTGTGGACGAGACCCGCCCCGTCGTGCCGGCAAGACCCTGGGATCAGGCGGTCGAAGCCGCCGAGGTGGCCGCCCGAGCACCCTCAGCGCTCGACGAACCCCTGGACGTCCGGACGCGGGTCGCTGAACAACGGCGCGGAGACCGACTCCACCCGTCCGGGACGGCGAGCCGTCGAGGGCCACTCCTGGAGGAGCCCGACGAGGGCAGCGACGTCGACGCGGCGTCCCTGGGCGACGACCTCGACCCGCCCGTCGGCCATGTTGCGGGCATGCCCGACGAGACCGAGCTCCAGGGCCCTGGCGCGGGTCCACCACCGGAAGCCCACGCCCTGCACCCGGCCGCGGACGAACACGGTGACCCGCACGATCTCGTCGCCGACTCCCCCGTCACTCGGGCGTTCCTCCGGCACGCCGACCCCGGACACAGGCTCGCCGCCCCCGCACCCCGCGGCTGGACGCTCCGTCGTCATGACGCCCGCCTCACGCGAGGCCGGGGCTGGCAGCGCGGGCACGAGAACGAGGACCGGTTCATGAAGTGCTCCCTCCTGATCAGCGCCCCGCAGCGCTGGCACGGACGGCCCTCCTGGCCGTAGGCCTGCAGTGAGCGGTCGAAGTAGCCCGACTGGCCGTTCACGTTGACATAGAGCGCGTCGAAGCTCGTCCCGCCCTGCTCCAGGGCCGCCGCCATGACGTCACGGGCGTGTCCGAGCACGCGGGCGAGGGTGGGCTTCGTGAGGCTGGACGAGAGGCGTTCGCCATGCACCTGGGCCCGCCAGAGCGCCTCGTCGGCATAGATGTTGCCGATCCCCGAGACGAGGCTCTGGTCGAGCAGACCGCGCTTGATCGCCGAGTCCCTCGTCTTGAGACGGCGCACCACGGCAGCCTCGTCGAAGACCTCCTCGAAGGGGTCGGGGGCGATGTGGAAGATGGTCTGTGGGATGCCGTCATCGGTGAGGTCGGACCAGGCCATCCCGCCGAAGGTCCGCTGGTCGATGAACCTCAGCCCCGGTCCGTCGTCGGTGAAGGAGAAGCGGGCGTGCTCGTGTCGGATGACGGGTCCGTCGGGATCCGCGACGAGCAGCTGCCCGCTCATCCCGAGGTGGATGAGGAGGGCTCCCGCAGGCTGCCCGGCCCCGGCAGGCGTGGACGGGTGCAGCTCGAGCCACAGGTACTTGCCGCGCCGTCGGGCCGCATAGATCAGCAGTCCGGTGAGGCGGTCCGCCAGGTCGGCCGGGCCGGGCAGGTGCCTGCGGGCGACCCGGGTGCCGGAGAAGACGACGGAGTCGATGGTCCGCCCGACGACGTGGGACTCCAGGCCACGGCGGACGACCTCGACCTCGGGGAGCTCAGGCATGACCTGCTGCCATGCCGATCAGGAGGCGGTTGCGGGACCGAGCGACTCGACCGCTGCTGCGGCTGCCTGCATCTCGGCGTCCTTCTTCGTCCGGCCGGTGCCCTCCCCGCGCACCTCGCCGTCGATGAGGACCCGGGCGACGAAGGTCTTCTCATGCTCCGGGCCGTCGGCCTCCACCGCATACACCGGGGCGGGGTGACCGTGTGCGGCGGCGACCTCCTGCAGGCTCGACTTCCAGTCCAGGCCGGCGCCGAGGGTCGCGGACCGCGTGATGAGGGGGTCGAAGAGGGTGTGGATGAGGTGCCTGGCCGGCGGCATGCCACCGGCGAGGTACACCGCGCCGAGGACCGCCTCGACGGCGTCGGCGAGGATCGAGTCCTTGTCGCGGCCGCCGGTCGTCTCCTCGCCCTTGCCGAGCAGGAGGAAGTCACCGAGACCGAGCGTCCGCCCCACCTCCGCGAGCGCGCGGGAGTTGACGACAGCGGCACGCAGGCGGGCCAGCTGCCCCTCGGGCAGGTCCGGGTGGGAGGTGTAGAGGGTGTCGGTGACGACGAGGCCGAGCACCGAGTCCCCGAGGAACTCGAGTCGCTCGTTGTGGGGAATCCCGCCGGCCTCATAGGCATAGGAGCGGTGCGTGAGGGCGAGCTGGAGCCCCTCCTCCAGGGCAGCACGAAACCGCGGCTCGTCGGCTGCCTCACCACACACCTGCAGGAGGTATGCGGTCAGGTCGCCGACGGGCCGCGGCAGCGACTCACTCGCGGACGCGCTCTGCGCACGCCGAGCCACGGGGCTCAGCCCTGGTGCTCGGTGCGCTCTGCGGTCTCGTAGTGGCGGCCGTTGTACGTGCCGCACGAGGGGCACGCGAGGTGCGGCTGCTTGGCGGCCTTGCACTGCGGGCAGGTCGTCAGCGTCGGCAGCTCGGTCTTCCAGTTCGCGCGGCGCGATCGGGTGTTCGAGCGCGACATCTTCCGCTTCGGGACAGCCACGGCGGTTTCCTCTTCTTTCGGGTCTCGTCACCTGGGCCAGGTGACGGGTGCGGTTCTCGTCTGTGTCTATCGATCGTCATCATCGACGCTGGGGGCCTCTTCGACCAAACCGGCCAGAGCGGACCACCGCGGATCGATGCTGACGTGCTCGTGACCTGGGTCCTCCTCCATCCGCATGCCGCACTCGGCACACAGACCAGGGCAGTCCTCCCGGCACACGGGCTGGAACGGCAGTGCGGGCACCACCGTGTCGCGGAGCACGGACTCGAGGTCGATGAGTCCATCGACGATGATGTGCTCCTCGGACTCCTCGTCACTGGCGCCCACCTCGCGGTGATGAGCCGCGCGGTCGGCGTAGGCGAAAAGCTCTTGGAAGTGCGCCTCGACGCGGACGACGACCGGGTCCAGGCACCGCACGCAGGCGCCGACGGCACTGGCCGTGATGGTCCCGGTCACGAGGACGCCCTCCACGACCGACTCCAGGCGCACCCACTGCGCCATGGGCTCGCCCTCGGGCACCGCGAGGACCTGGGTGCCGAAGTCTGCCGGAGCCGGGACCTCGCTCTCCACCTCGGTCATCGTTCCGGGTCGCCGACCGACCTCCTTGGCGTCAAGCGTCCAAGGAGAGCGTGGCTGGGTACGGTGCATGGCGTTCATAGTGAAGTTCGTGAAAGGCATTCGTCGATGAGGCGGGTGGTCCGAACAACGGTGACCCACCACGTCACGAGCACGCCGGAGCGAAGGGGCCGACCAGGACGAATCCAAACCGACCCACCAGTCTACCCATCCCCCGCGCTGGGCCCCAAATGCGTGGACGAGGCACTCATCACCCCTTGCTAGCCTTCGCCCCATGGATCTCGGGGTGGACCTTGGCACGACGCGCACGACCGTCGCCGTCGCGGACAGGGGCAACTACCCCGTCGTCGGCTTCCTCGATGCGGACGACGACGTCCACGACTGGTTCCCCTCGGTCGTGGCCCGCACCGGATCGGGCGATGACGGCCTGGTCTTCGGGTATGCGGCACTCGCCGCAGCCGCCGAGGGCGCCCCGGTCGTGCGATCGTTCAAGCGCGCACTGGCCGAGCCCGACGCCCGGCCCGGCTCCGAGCTGATCGTCGGGGACGAGGGGGTCGCCCTCTCCACCCTGCTCACGGGCTTCCTCACCGAGCTGGCGAACGCGCTCCGGACCAGGTCCACCGTCGCCGACGAGGAGCTCGGTCGCACGGTGATCTCGGTCCCCGCGCACGCGCACAGCGGACAGCGCTTCCTCACCCTCGAGGCGTTCCGGGCCGCCGGGTTCGACGTGGTCCTCCTCATCAACGAGCCCTCGGCCGCCGGCTTCGAGTACTCCCACCGCAAGGGGCGCACCCTCACGCGGCAGCGCAACCGCGTCCTCGTCTACGACCTCGGCGGGGGCACCTTCGACGCCTCGCTCGTGGCGATCGACGGCGGCAGCCACCAGATCGAGTCATCGGTCGGGCTCAACCGGCTCGGTGGGGACGACTTCGACGCGGCCCTGGTCGACCTCGCGCTCGCCCAGGCCGGCGACGCAGCCGACGGGTCCCAGGAGGACGGGCGCACCGCATACCTCGACCTGCTCGACCAGGCCCGGGACGCCAAGGAGCGGCTGTCCCCGCAGAGTCGGCGACTGGTCCTCGACGTGGCCGGCTCGCCGGTCACGGTCGCCGTGGAGGACTACTACGTGGCGGCCGCACCGCTGGTGACGAAGACGATGGAGGCGATGGCGCCGCTCGTCCCCGGTCTCGACGAAGGCGTCACCAGTGAGGTGGCCGGCCTCTACCTCGTCGGCGGCGCGTCGGCCCTGCCGCTGGTGCCGCGCATGCTCCGCGAGCGGTTCGGCCGTCGCGTCCACCGCGCCCCTCTGCCCGCAGCCTCGACCGCGATCGGGCTGGCGATCGCCGCCGACCAGGACTCCGGCTACACCCTCTCCGACCGGCTCTCGCGTGCGGTCGGCGTCTTCCGCGAGGCCGAGGCGGGCACCGAGGTGGCCTTCGACCAGATCTTCGGCCGCGAGCAGCCGATCGTCCCGGGCCAGAGCCTGAGCGTCCGCCGCCGTTACCGGGCCGCGCACAACGTCGGGCACTTCCGGTTCGTCGAGATGCCCGGCGCCGACGGGACGCCGCGTGGAGAGCTCGTGCCGTTCGGTGAGGTGCTCTTCCCCTTCGACGTGGACCTGCGTGACGGGCAGGACCTGCGGGCGGTCGCCGTGCGTCGTGCGCCGGGTCCGGTCGTCGAGGAGGTCTACACCGTCGACGGCAACGGTCTGGTCGAGGTGGAGATCACCGACCTGGACACCGGGTACAGCGTGCGACGCAGCCTGGGTCGACGCAGCGACGTCGACGCGCGCTGATCTCGCAGTACCTCGAGCAGGGCGCCGTCGGCCCCCGCTCCGCGGACCGGTTGCCGCGGGTCAGCGCGAGCGGAGTGCGACGAGCGCGTCACGCACCTCGTCCGGCACCAGGCCGGTCACGTCTCCGCCCATGCTCGCGACCTGCTTGATCAGCGAGGACGAGACCTGCACGAAGTTCGGCGCGCCGGGCAGGAACACCGTCTCGATGCCCGTGAGGTGCCGGTTCATCAGGGCCATCGGCTGCTCGTACGCGTAGTCGGTCTCGGCGCGCAGTCCCTTGACGATGACGCTTGCCCCCAGCTCGCGTGCGACGTCGACGAGGAGCTGGCCCGCGAACGCCGCGACGCGCACGTTCCTCAGGTGTGCGGTGGCATTCTCGATGAAGCGGACCCGGTCCTCGATGGCGAAGGTCCCGGCCTTGTCGGGGTTCCACAGCACGGCGGCAACGACCTCATCGGCCAGCGCTGCGGACCTCTCGATGACGTCGAGGTGCCCGAGGGTCACGGGGTCGTAGGAGCCAGGGCAGAGGGCGATGCGGGACACGGCCCCAAGGCTACTGGCACCCAAGGCTACTGGGCAGGCGCCTCGTCATCTCGGACGGCGGCGATCCAGATCGCGGTCTCGCCGTAGTTCCGCGCCTGGGCGAGCTCGAGCCGCAGCGGCCAGGTCGGCTCCGGCGAGCGCGCCGACCGCTCGACGACGACGAGGGCCTCGCCGGCCAGCCAGTGCCGGGCCAGCAGGGCGAGCACCTCCTCGATGACCTCCTCGCCCACGTCGTAGGGCGGGTCGATGAAGACCAGGTCGTGCTCGCGCGGCACACCGCGCAGGTATGCGCGAACGTCCCGCTGCTGCACCGTCACCTGGGAGAGGCGCAGGTCGGCGACGGTGCGCCGCATCGCGGCGACTGCGCCCCGGTCGGTGTCCACGAGGGTGGCACTCGCCGCTCCCCTGCTGAGCGCCTCGATGCCGAGCGCTCCGGATCCGGCGTAGAGGTCGAGCACCCTGGCCCCGTCGAGGGCACCGCGGGCGACGAGGGCGGAGAACAGCGCCTCCCTGCTGCGCTCGCTCGTCGGTCGGGTCGCGGACCCCTTGGGCGTGTGGATCCGCCGACCCCGGTGTGTCCCCGCGATCACCCGCGTCATCAGCCACGCTCCAGGAAGGCGGCCTTGTCCTCGTGCTCGAGGCGGTCGACGGCTGCGGCGAGCTCGGGGTGGGCGGACAGGGACGCATCGCTCTCGACGAGAACGACGGCCTCCTCACGGGCCTGCACGATGGTCTCCTCATGGTCGATGACGCCGAGGTGCTTGAGCGAGCTCCGACCGCTCTGTGAGGCCCCGAGGACGTCACCTTCTCGGCGGTAGAGCAGGTCCAGGCGCGCGAGCTCGAAGCCGTCCGTGGTCCCCGCGACCGCGTGGAGTCGGGAGAGGACCTCCGGGGTGTCCACCGCCGTCACGAGCAGACACAGGCCGGGAAGGCCTCCTCTGCCGACCCGGCCGCGCAGCTGATGGAGCTGGGAGATCCCGAACCGATCGGCGTCCATGATCACCATGACGGTCGCGTTGGGGACGTCGACACCCACCTCGATGACCGTGGTCGAGACGAGGACGTCGATGTCGCCTGCAGCGAAGGCCCGCATCGTGGCGTCCTTGTCCTCCGGCGCCATCCGACCGTGCAGCATCCCGAGCCGGGCCCCTGCGAGAGCCGGGTGCTCCGAGAGCAGGGCGTGCACCGCATACACACTGGCCATGGGGCGAGCAGTGTCCTCCCCCGACGGCTCCGTGCCGTCCGAGTCGTCGAACGCCGCGCCCCCGTCGACCGTGTCTTCGACCCGCTCGCCCTCGTCACCGATGCGCGGACAGACGACGAAGACCTGCCTGCCGACGCGCGCCTCCTCGGCGACGCGCTGCCAGGACCGCTCCCACCACGCCTCGTTGGACGTCGGGACGACGTGGGTGGAGATCTCGGCACGGCCGGCCGGCAGCTCGCGCAGGACTGACGTCTCCATGTCTCCGAAGACCGTCATCGCCACGGTGCGCGGGATGGGCGTCGCGGTCATGACGAGGACGTGCGGGGGATGGGCCCCCTTGGCGCGCAAGGCATCCCGCTGCTCGACGCCGAACCGGTGCTGCTCGTCAACGACGACCAGTGCGAGGTCGTGGAAGCCGACGGACTCCTGGATGAGCGCGTGGGTGCCGACGACGATCCCGGCCTCCCCTGTCGCGATGTCGGACAGCGCCTGGCGACGGCTTGCTGTCGAGAGGCTCCCCGTGAGGAGCACGACCTTCGTGGTGGGGCCAGTCGGGGCTCCGATGCCGTCCTCGAAGGTGAGCATGCCGCCGGACGCCAGGTCTCCCATCATCGCCGTGATCGAGCGGTGGTGCTGCTGGGCGAGCACCTCGGTCGGTGCCAGCAGCGCCGCCTGCCCTCCTGAGTCGACCGCCGCGAGCATCGCCCGGAGCGCGACCACGGTCTTGCCGGAGCCCACCTCGCCCTGGAGGAGCCGGTGCATCGGGGTCTCCCGCGCCATCTCCTCTGCGATGGTCCGGGCGACCTCGCGCTGGCCCGCCGTGAGCTCGAAGGGCATTCGGGCGTCGAAGGCGGCGAGCAGTCCCTCGGGCCGGGGGTGTCGGGAGATCGTCCGGAAGCGCGCCTGCTGGGCCCGGCGCTGCGCCAGCGCCACCTGCAGGACGAAGGCCTCCTCGAAGCGCATCCGCGCCCGGGCGCCCTCGAGGTCGGCCCGGTTCCGGGGTCGGTGGAGGGTGCGGTATGCGTCGAGTCGGCTCATCAGGCCGTGTCGCCTGCGGACGTCCTCGGGGATCGGATCGGGCAGGTCGTCGAGCTGGTCGAGGACTACGCGCACGGCGATCATGATGGCGGAGTTCCGCAGCCGCTCGGTGTGCGTGTAGAGCGGCAGGAGGCCCGGCTCGTCGTCCCCGCGGTCCTCCGCCACGATCTCGTAGTCGGGTGCGGTGAGTTGCGGCTCCCCACGGAAGCTCGTGACCTTGCCCATCCAGATCGCCTGCACCCCCGGGGTGAGGACCTTGAGCTTGCCGTAGTCGCCGAAGAACGTCACCGGCATGGAGGTGCGGCCGTCGCTGATGGTGAGCTTGATGATGGCGTTCTTCCCCGTCGCGGGGCGGTTCCGGACCCTGGGGGCGACGGTCACCTTCTCGATCTCTGCGACGGCGACGAGGTGCTCTCCCTCACGGGCGTGGGAGAGGTCCGACTCGTACGGGACGTACCGCGTCGGGGTCCACTCGAGGAGGTCACCGACGGTGGTGATGCCCCGCTGCGCACTCAGCTTGCCCGCGGGGTAGTCCCCGATCAGCGGCCGCAGGCGCGACTGCTCGGTGAGCGAGGGCAGGGGATCCACGACCACCACTGAATCACACCAGAAGGCACAGACAGCGGGGGCGCCACGCGGCCGGGAGGACTGCCCTCAGTAACCCGTCCGCGCAGGCGCCGAGTATCTACTATACTGTGTAGTAGCCGGCCTCCCGCCTCGTCACGGGAACCACCTGGTCACGTCAACCAGTGGTCACTCGAACCACTAGACACCCTCGCGGAGTGCCGGTGTGAGAGGAGAGCCATGAAGGCAGCAGTAGTCCCAGCCCTCGGCGAGCCGCTGGAGATCCGGGACCTTCCCGTTCCTGAGCCCGACGCCGGACAGATCGTCGTGAAGATCGAGGCCAGCGGTCTGTGCCACACCGACATCCACGCCGCCCGCGGTGACTGGCCGGTGAAGCCGAAGATCCCGCTGATTCCCGGACACGAGGGAGTCGGCACAGTCGTTGCGGTGGGCGAAGGAGACTCCCCGATCGCCGTCGGTGACCGGGTGGCGCTCCCCTGGCTCGGCAAGGCCTGCGGGAACTGCAGGTACTGCATCACCGGCAACGAGACCTACTGCATCGCCCCGGCGTACATGGGGTACACCATCGACGGCTCCTACGCCGAGTACGCCCTGGCCTTCGCCAGCCACGCGGTCAAGGTCCCGGACGCCGTCACCTCCTTCGACGCGGCGCCGATCACGTGCGCCGGTGTGACCACCTATGCGGCCCTCAAGGCAGCCAACCCGCAGCCAGCCGACACTGTCTCGGTCGTCGGCATCGGCGGTCTCGGCCACCTCGGTCTGCAGTATGCGAAGGCCTTCGGCTCCAGCACGGTTGCAGTGGACGTCGAGGACGAGAAGCTCGCACTCGCCGAGGAGCTCGGCGCCGACCTCGTCGTCGACGCGCGCGGTGACCAGGCCGAGCAGATCGCCGGCATCGGCGGAGTCGACATCGCCCTCGTCACGGTGCCCTCACCGGCGGTGATGAACGCCGCGCTGGCGAGCCTCAACCCGCGCGGTCGGCTCGTGCTCGTGGGTCTGCCCGCCGACAACCGGCTCGAGATCCCCGTCTTCGAGACCGTGCTGCGCGGCATCTCGGTCATCGGATCGCTCGTGGGCACCCGGAACGACCTCACTGAGTGCTTCGACCTGCACGCCAGGGGGGCGACCCGCGTCGTCGCGCAGCCCCGTGAGCTCGAGAGCGTCAACGAGTGCTTCGAGGAGGTCCTCTCCGGACAGGTGCCGGCTCGGCTCGTCTTCGAGTTCGCCTGATCGCTGCTCCGTCGCCGGGCGCCGTGCAGGCGCCCGGCGACAGGGCCGGCGATCGGCACCGAACGGGCTGATTTGGGGCGAACTGCCCCTCTCGGCTACGCTGGTGCGGTTGCCTGCGGGAGGCCCTGCCCCTCGGCGGTCCGATCCCACGGCACACGAGACCTCGAACTTTCTATCCTCGCACTGTCTATCAAGGAGATCCACCGTGGCTGCCACCTGCGACGTTTGCGGCAAGGGCCCGAGCTTCGGCCACAGCATCTCGCACTCCCACCGCCGGACCAAGCGTCGCTGGAACCCCAACATCCAGCGCGTGCGGGCCATGGTGGGCAAGACGCCGAAGCGCCTCAACGTGTGCACCTCGTGCCTGAAGGCCGGCAAGGTCACCCGCTGAGCCGACCAGCTCCCGACGGCCGATCACCCTCGCGGTGGTCGGCCGTTCACATGTCCGGGCTCGTTCGGCATTGCGTCGTTCGCTCTTGCGCGTCGGTGCCTCAGGTGCGGAAGTGGTCCCACCCGAGCACGTGGAGCGTCTCGTCGTCCAGGGTCACCCCAGTGCCTGACCTCACCTGTCCGATGACCCGCCACGGCGAGTCGGGGGTATGCGGCACGCTCGCCTCATCGGGGAACGTCGCCAGCATGGAGTGCTCCTCTCCCCCGCCGAGGACGTGACGCCAGGCCCGCTCCTCCTCGACACCTCCCACGAGGAAGTCCTCGACGAAGTGGTTGAGCCCGCCACGATCGAGGTCGATGCGCACCCCGCTCGCCGCCGCCACCCGCCCGGCATCGCGGACCAGTCCATCGGAGATGTCGATCATCGACGTCGCCCCGGCGTCGGCTGCGACCGGTCCGGCCTCCCAGGGTGGTCTCGGGCAGCGGTGGTACCACCGCCACGCCTCGCGTGCCCTGTCCCCCTCGGCACTGTCCGGGCCGAGCTCGACAGAGGGGTCGCCCGCCGCGTACGAGGTCAGGCCGGCGTCCGACCAGCCGAGAGAGCCGCAGACCGCGACGACGTCACCCGGACGGGCTCCCGACCGGAGCACCGGTGCCCGGCCCTGCAGCGACCCCCACATCGTCAGCGAGACGTGCAGGACGCCGGCAGGTGCGGAGGACAGATCGCCACCGACGACTGAGACACCGGCGTCCGCGCACCACTGCCCCAGACCGGCCGCGAAGGTCTCCACCCACTGCATGGGCGTCTGGGGGTCAGCGGTGAGGGTGAGGACCGCCCCGGCCGCCACCCCGCCCATCGCCGCGATGTCGGAGATGTTCTGCGCGCCGAGCTTGAGCGCCACGTCCGTCGGACTCGACCAGTCGTCGCGCCAGTCGCGGCCCCGGATCATCGAGTCGGTCGTGACGACGAGCGGCTCGGAAACCGCGACGACGGCCGCGTCATCACCGGGGCCGACGATGGTCACCGAGGTGGCACTGGGTCCGAAACCGACTGCGGGCGAGGGATCGATGGCGGTGCGGGAGGCCCTTCCGACGACCGTCCTGCCACCGGCCACCACGCCGGGATCCGGGCCGGTGCCCGCCGCATACCGTGTCGGATCGAGCAGCGGCAGGATGCGGCCGAGGATCTCCTCCTCACTGAGCCCACTGAGCAGCTGCCCGTCGTCAGGCTCCATATTCGTCACGCATGCAAGGTAGCGTCTATCCCGAGCACCTGCGTCAGCCCCGCCGGGGCATGCGCCGCAGCGTGCACGACGATCGTGTTGCCGAGCGTCTCATCGCGAAGACAGGTGGAGGTTTCATTCCATGGTCCAGGCCTACATCCTCATCCAGACCGAGGTCGGCAAGGCCGCCACGGTCGCCCAGGCCATCCGGGAGATCGAAGGCGTCGCGCTCGCCGAGGACCTCACCGGCCCGTATGACTGCATCGCGAGGGTCGAGGCGGACAACGTCGACGACCTCGGCAAGCTCGTCATCGCCAAGATCCAGGACGTCGAGGGCATCACCCGCACGCAGACGTGCATCGTCGTCCACGTCTGAGGCGAACCCCCCGCACCCTCGCGCTCACCGGAGTCGGACTCCTGCTGCTCACCGGTTGTGGTGGGGCGGTCGAGGTGGCTCCGCCGGATGCTGCCGACTCTCCGGCGTGCGCCGACGTCCCCTGGCCGGAGACGGTGAGCGGTCACGAGCGGGTCGCCACCGCTCCGGAGGGCTCCTGGGTCGCGGCGTGGGGCGACCCGCCGATCATCGCGCGGTGCGGGATCCCGGCCCTGGAGCCGACGTCCTTGGACTGCGTCGGGGTCGATGACGTGGACTGGATCGTGCGCGAGCTCTCGGACGGTATGGCGATGAGCAGCTACGGCACGGATCCTGCACTCGAGGTGCTCGTGCCGGATGTGTACGGCCCCGGCCCGCTCCTGCTGCCGGTGTTCACCGACCTCGTCAGGGCGCTCCCGAGCAACGGTCGCCACTGCGACTAGTTCGCCATGGGCGCGGGCCAGCGGCGGCGAGGACCGCCTAGCGCAGACCCATTCGACGCTCGAGGGCGAGAGAGATGAGCTCGTCGATGAGCTCGCCGTACTCCAGCCCGGTCGCCGCCCACATCCTCGGGAACATCGAGGTCGGGGTGAATCCCGGCATCGTGTTGACCTCGTTGAGGACGATGCTTCCGTCGTCGAGGTAGAAGAAGTCGACCCGGGCCAGGCCCTCGCAGCCGGCTGCCTCGAAGGCGGCCGCCGCATACTCCCTGATCTGGTCCGAGACCGACTCGGGGACGTCCGCCGGCGTCGTCAGCTCGACGTCGTCGGCGGCGATGTACTTGGCCTCGAAGTCGTAGAACTCATGGCCCTTCACGACGCGCGCCTCACCGACCACGCTCGTGCGCGGACGGTCCTGCCCCCGACCCTCGAGGACGCCGCACTCGATCTCCCGGCCCACCAGTGCCGCCTCGACGATGACCTTGGGGTCGTGCTCGCGCGCCGTCTCGATGGCGGCCCGCAGGTCCTCCGGCCGGGTGACCTTCGTGACCCCCATCGACGAGCCCGCGCGGGCCGGCTTGACGAAGACCGGCCAGGTGAGGGCCGCGACGGCGGCCATCGCTGCGGCCGGGTCCCGTCGCCACTCCTTGTCGGTGATGACGGTGTAGGGCCCGATCGGCAGGCCGGCGCCGGCGAGGATGACCTTCATCAGGTGCTTGTCCATCATTGCCGCGGACGCCGCGACGCCGGAGCCGACGTAGCGGATGTCCGCCAGGTCGAAGAGGCCCTGGATCGTGCCGTCCTCCCCGAACGGGCCGTGCAGCAGCGGGAAGACGACGTCGATCGTGCCCAGGTCGCGCGGGACCTCCCCGGGCTCGGCCACGATGAGGTGCTTGTCGGCCGTGCTGGTGGGGACGAGGACGTGGGGCGCAGCCGAGGCCACCTCGGGTGTCTGGTCGGCGGTCAGCCGCAGCGGCTCCGGGTCATCGGCGACGGTCACCCAGCGGCCGTCCCGGGCGATGCCGATCGGGACCACGTCATAGGTATCGCGGTCGATCGAGGCGAGGAAGCTCGCGGCCGTCGAGCACGACACGGCGTGCTCACTCGATCGCCCGCCGAAGACGACGGCCACACGGATCCGTCGGGGGGCAGCACTTGGCTCAGACATCGGGTCGAGCCTAACGGCTCGCGTGGGCGAGTCGGTGCAGGACTCTCCTAGGCTTGGGCCCGTGCCTGACGCCTCCAAGCCCACCGATCTTCCGCGCGAGCCCTCCGCCGAGCTGTCCCCCGCGACCCTGGCCGTGACCGCCGGTCGCGAGCCGCGCATACCTGGTGGGCAGGTGGGCTCCCCGCTCCTCCTCACCTCGACCTTCCACGCCGGCGGCACCGATGTGTATGCGCGGGAGAGCAACCCGACCTGGGTCGCCTTCGAGGAGGCGCTGGGCTCGCTGGAGGGCGGGCTGGCCACGGCCTTCGCCAGCGGCCTGGCTGCCGCGGACGCCGCCCTGTCCCTGGCGCCGGTGGGCGGGGTCGTCGTCGCGCCGGAGAGTGCCTACGGCGGAGTCGTCGCAACGCTGCGCGAGCGGGCCGCACGCGGGTCACTCGAGGTCCGGTTCGTCGACATCGTCGACACGGATGCGGTCATCAGCGCGTGTGAGGGAGCCGACCTGCTCTGGCTCGAGAGCCCGACCAATCCGCTGCTCGCCGTCGCCGATCTTCCGCGGCTGGCGGACGCGGCCCGGGAGAAGGGCGTGCTCACGGTCTGCGACAACACCTTCGCCACTCCCCTCCTGCAGCGACCTCTCGAGCTGGGGATCGACCTCGTCGTGCACTCGGCGACGAAGTACCTCGCCGGCCACAGCGACGTCATCCTCGGCGCCTGCGTCAGCGCGGACGACTCACTCACGGAGCGGCTGCGCGCCCACCGGACCCTGCGCGGCGCGATCCCGGGGCCCATGGAGACCTGGCTGGCGCTGCGTGGGATGCGGACCCTCGCGCTGCGGGTGGAGCGGGCCGGCCGGTCGGCAGCCGAGTTGGCGGCCCGGCTGGCCGGTCACCCGGCCGTCGAGCGGGTCCGCTACCCGGGGTTCGGGGCGATGGTCTCCATCGAGGTCCGTGGTGGCGCCGAGGGTGCCGACCGCGTCTGCGCCGCAACCCGGCTGTGGGTCCACTCGACGAGCCTGGGCGCCGTGGAGAGCCAGCTCGAGCGGCGCCGCCGGATCCCGATCGAGCCCGAGGTCGTGCCCGAGAACCTCATCCGGCTCTCCGTCGGGATCGAGGACGTCGAGGACCTCTGGCGCGACCTCGAGCAGGCGCTGGCCGCCGCCTGATCAACCTCAGAGGGCCGCCGGGCAGCTCGGGACCGAGGTCAGTGCCGCACTTCCCTGCCGCGCTCGCGGGCCATGAGGGCCTGACCCATCTCGAGCACGTCGCGGCCCTCGTGGACGACGAGGTTGACCTGCTCGATGATCGGCACGTCCACGCCGTGATCGCGGGCGAGCTGGAGGATCGAGGCGCAGGACTTCACGCCTTCCGCGGTCTGGCGGGTGCGGGCAATGACCTCGTCCACGGAGAAGCCCTGGCCGAGCTGGACCCCGAAGGTGTGGTTGCGGGAGAGCCGGGACATGCAGGTGGCGATGAGGTCGCCGACGCCGGCAAGGCCGGCGAAGGTCATCGGGCTGCCGCCGAGGCGCACGCCGAGCCGGGTGGTCTCGGCCAGGCCGCGCGTGATGATCGAGGCCTTCGTGTTGTCGCCCATCCCGAGGCCTTCCGCGGCTCCGACGGCGAGGGCGATGACGTTCTTCGTCGCCCCGCCCAGCTCGACGCCGATGACGTCCTCGGTCGTGTAGGGCCGGAAGTAGGACGTGTGACAGGCCGCGGCGACCCGGTCGGCGACATCGTGGTCGATGCACGCGACGACACTGGCAGCCGGCTGGCGGGCTGCGATCTCCCGGGCGAGGTTGGGTCCGCTGACGACAGCGACGCGTTCCGGCGCGATCCCCGCCACCTCGACGACGACCTCGCTCATGCGCATGGTCGTCCCGAGCTCGACACCCTTCATGAGGGAGACGACCGCGGCGTTGTCGGGGATCGCCGAGCCCCAGGCCCGCAGGTTGTCGCGGAGCGACTGGCTGGGCACGGCGAGGACGACGAGATCCGCCCCGTGGGTGACCTCCCCGGGGTCGTGGGAGGCCGAGATGGACTTCGGCAGCGGCACGCCAGGGAGGTAGTCGGTGTTCATCCCCGCGTTGATCTGGTCGACGGACTCCTGCCGACGTCCCCACATCCGGACCGAGCACCCTGCGTCGGCAAGGATGATCGAGAACGCCGTCCCCCAGCTACCCGTGCCGAAGACTGCGACCTGTGTCATTCCTGGGACTCCTTCGTCATGGGTTCCACGTGCTCGTCATGCTCCGAAGGCTCGACGATGCGCTTGACCTGGGCAGGGTCGTACTTCCCGGTGCGCGGCACCCCCGTGGTGCGCAGGTCGAAGCGCGTCGCCGGCGCCTTCTCGCCCCTGATGATCTCCAGCTCACGCGTGATGCCGTCCATGATCCGCTCGGTCGCCTCCTTGAGGACCGGCGCGGTGAGCGGCTGGTCGTAGAGGTCCGTGAGATCGACCGGCGGACCGGCGCGCAGATGCATCGTCTTGCGCGGGAAGACCTTCGGCTTCTTCGAGTACCTCTCGAGGATCTCCTGGGCCCCCCACTGGGCCACCGGGATGACCGGGCACTTCGTCTCCAGGGCGACCCGCGCCGCTCCGGTCTTTCCGGTCATCGGCCACAGGTCGGGGTCGCGGGTCAAGGTGCCCTCGGGGTAGATGACGACGTTCTTCCCGGCCTTCACACCCTCGACGGCAGCGCTGAAGGCCTGGGCCGCCTGGCCCGACTCGCGGTACACCGGGATCATCCCGGCCCGCTTGAGCAGCTTCCCGGCACCCGGCAGTCGGAAGATCGACTCCTTGCCGAGGAAGTAGGGCTCACGACCGCTGTCGAACGCGAAGAGCGCCACGCCGAAGACGTCCGCGTACGAGATGTGGTTCGGGCAGAGCAGGAAGCCCCCCTCTTTGGGGATGTTCTCCTGGCCCGCCCAGTCCCTCTTCGTCAGCCCGCGTATCGTCGGACGCACGACTGTGGCCACGAAGCGGTATGCGGGGCTCAAGCCACGCGGTTTCGGCACCTGCGCCTCCAGTCAACGAGAGAGGGATCCACTTCAGGGAGGGATCCAATGTATGCGGCCCGCGCCCAAGCCTGTCACGGACCGCAGCGCGCAGAGCCCAATGACACTGCAATGATGCCTGCCGTGTCCACATTCCCCATGTCCGCTGCTCATGACCGCTGACCGCTGGCACGTCCTGGTGCCGGTCCGCGGCGGGCGTGCGGGGAAGACGCGCCTGCGGGAGATCGAGAGCCAGCCGCTGACCGGGAGCGACCGGACGGCGCTCGCCGCAGCGATGGCGGCCGACACGGTCTCCGCGGCCCTCGCTGCAGACTGCGGTCCGGTCTCTGTCGTCACAGCGGCCGCCGAGACAGCGGCGTGGGTTACGCGGCTGGGGGCGCGCGTGGTGGCCGACTCAGGCGGTGGGCTCAACGCCGCCCTGGGCACTGCTCTGGAGGGTGTCGACGCCGGTATGGGAGCCGTCGTCCTCCTGGGCGACCTGCCGGCCGTCCTGGGAGCCGACATCGCCGAGGCTCTGGCCCTCGCGGGCGCCACCGGCCCTGCCTTCGTGCCTGACTGGGAGGGCACCGGGACGACCCTCGCCGCCTTCCCCGTGCATGGCCGGGCGGACGTGACCCTTGCCTTCGGGACCGGGTCCGCTCGCCGCCACGCGGAGCTCGGGCTGACTCCGGTGGGACTGTCCCTGGACCGGCTGCGCTGCGACGTCGATACTCCCAAGGCCTGGGACCGTGCGGTGCGGCTGGGGCTCGGACCCGCGACGGCTGACGTCCGCCGCCGGCTCCTCCGGTCGCAGCTGTCCGATCAGTAGGCTGGGCTGTCCGATCAGTAGGCTGGGCGAATGGCTCAAGGATCGGTGCACACCTTCGAACCGGCGACAGGCGCCGGCTCGGTCCTGCTCGACGACGGGCTCGAAATCCCCTTCTCCGCCGAGGCCTTCGAGGCCGGTGGCCTCCGGCTCCTCCGGCCCGGCCAGCGGGTGAGCCTGGACCGCGACGCGGACGGCACCATCACCAGGGTGTACCTCCGCGGCATCGGCGAGGGCGAGACGATCGCCTGACCTTTCCCGATCGCGTGCCACAGTCCCCGGAGACGACAGGGCCCACCCGAGATGCTCGGGCGGGTCCTGTCGTCTCTCTGGAGAGGGCTGCTACTTCGCTGCCTTCTTGGCGGTCTTCTTTGCGGTCCCGGCCTTGGTGGTCGTCTTCTTGGCTGTGGACTTGGTGGCTGCGCCTCGTGCCGTGGTCGCGGTCTTGCCCGTCGTGGCCGCCCGGCTCGCCGAGGACTTCCTGGTCGTGGCCGCCTTCGCCGCGGTGGTCTTGCTCGTCGCTGCCTTCTTGGCGGTGCTCTTCGCGGCCCCGGCCTTCTTGGCCGCTGCCTTGGTCGTGGCCTTCTTCGCCGTGCCCGACGCGGCACCCGAAGCCGTGCCCGCAGAGGCACGCTGGCCCACGAGGCCGCTCTTGGGCAGCTTGCTCGGAGCCGCGACATACTCCTTGAACTGCGTGCCGGCCCGGAACTTCGGCACGGAGGTCTTGCGGATCCGCACCGTCTGACCTGTGCGCGGGTTGCGACCTGTGCGGGCCGCGCGGGCGACCTTCTCGAAGGTTCCGAAACCGGTGATCCCCACCTTGCCGCCCTTGGCGACCTCGCGGATGATCGTGTCGACGACTGCCTCGAGCGCATCGATGGCAGCCCGCCGGCTGCCGAGCTTGGCCTCGAGGATCTTGATCAGCTCGTTCTTGGTCACTGGAGATCTCTTTCCGTTCGTGAGCCGATGGCATCGGCGCTGTGGTGGCTGGCGGGCGTCAGCCGTCACTCACGAAGGTATGCCTATGCAGGGTCGGAATCCACCATCTAGGGACCTCCGATCTGACGGGAAAGACGTTGCACGACAACAGGACTCGTCTGGAGCTGAGTCACAGCAGTCACTCCAGTCACAGCTCTACGGCAACAGCGACCCGAGCAGCTGAGACACAAGGGGCGCCAATTGCCCTGACTGCCAACTATTTTGGGTGGATTTCACGGCGCAGGCGGGAACCGCATACCAAGTCCGAAACCGTGACAGGGCAACGACATTGGCGGCAGCCCAGGACAACCGTCGAGGGCGGGCGCCGCGCCGGAGAAACGTGCGCGATCCCCCGGCGTGTCGCGACTCAGGCCGTGAGGGTCGTCGGCTTGAAGGACGGCCGCGAGGACTCGAAGGCCGTGATGTCCTCCTCGTTGCGCAGGGTCAGCCCGATGTCGTCGAGCCCCTCGAGGAGGCGCCACCGGACATAGTCGTCGACCTGGAAGGAGCAGACGATCTCGCCGGCGGTGATGGTGCGGGACTCGAGGTCGACCGTGACGGAGGCGCCAGGGTTGTTCTCCAGGTACTTCCAGAGCAGCTCGACGTCGTCCTGGGCCACCTGGGCGGTGAGCAGGCCCTGCTTGCCGCTGTTGCCGCGGAAGATGTCCGCGAACCGCGACGAGATGACCACGCGGAAGCCGTAGTTCATCAGGGCCCACACGGCGTGCTCGCGCGAGCTGCCCGTGCCGAAGTCAGGGCCGGCGACGAGGACCGAACCGGCCGCATAGGGCTCCTGGTTGAGGATGAAGGACTCGTCCTTGCGCCACGCGGCGAACAGGCCGTCCTCGAAGCCGTCCCGGGTGACCCGCTTGAGGTACACGGCGGGGATGATCTGGTCGGTGTCGACGTTGCTGCGGCGCAGGGGGACACCGATTCCGGTGTGGGTGGTGAACTTCTCCATGGCTTGGCTCTCTCGTTCCTCTCTGCTGCTCAGAGGTCGGCCGGACTCGACAGGGTGCCGCGCACGGCGGTGGCCGCGGCGACGAGCGGGCTGACCAGGTGGGTGCGACCACCCTTACCCTGGCGGCCCTCGAAGTTGCGGTTCGAGGTCGACGCGCTGCGCTCACCCGGAGCCAGCTGGTCCGGGTTCATGCCGAGGCACATCGAGCAGCCCGGCAGGCGCCACTCAGCGCCGGCAGCGGTGAAGACCTTGTCCAGACCCTCCTCCTCGGCCTGCAGACGCACCCTGGCCGAGCCGGGCACGACGAGCATCCGCACCCCCTCGGCGACTCGGCGGCCCTTGATGACCTCGGCCGCGGCGCGTAGGTCCTCGATGCGGCCGTTCGTGCACGAGCCCACGAAGACGGTGTCCACGGCGATCTCCTTGAAGGGAGTGCCCGGGGTGAGGCCCATGTACTCCAGCGCGCGCTCGGCGGCGATGCGCTCGTTGTCGTCACCCATCTGCGCCGGGTCCGGCACCGCCTCACCGAGCGGCGCACCCTGACCAGGGTTGGTGCCCCACGTGATGAACGGGGTGAGCGTGTCGGCGTCGATGAAGACCTCCTCGTCGAAGGTCGCGTCGTCATCGGTGCGCAGGGTGCTCCAGTACTCGACGGCCGCGTCCCAGTCCGCCCCCGTGGGCGCGTGCTCCCGTCCCTGGATGTAGTCGAAGGTGGTCTGGTCCGGCGCGATCATGCCGGCGCGCGCGCCGGCCTCGATCGACATGTTGCAGATCGTCATCCGGGCCTCCATCGAGAGGGCCTCGATGGCGGGGCCGCGGTACTCGATGACGTAGCCCTGGCCACCGCCGGTGCCGATCTTGGCGATGACGGCCAGAACGATGTCCTTGGCGGTCACACCCGGCTGCAGCCGGCCGGTGACGTTGACGGCCATTGTCTTGAAGGGGTTGAGCGGCAAGGTCTGGGTCGCGAGGACGTGCTCGACCTCGGAGGTCCCGATGCCGAACGCGAGGGCCCCGAAGGCGCCGTGGGTGGAGGTGTGGCTGTCGCCGCACACGATCGTCATGCCGGGCTGGGTGAGACCGCGCTGCGGACCGACGACGTGGACGATGCCCTGCTCGATGTCACCCATGGGGAAGAGCCGGATCCCGAACTCCTCGCAGTTGCGGCGGAGCGTCTCGACCTGGGTGCGGCTCGTGAGGTCCGTGATCGGCCCGGGAGTCGTCGGCACATTGTGATCCTCGGTCGCGAGGGTGAGGTCTGGCCGCCGGACCTGCCGACCTGCGATACGCAGGCCGTCGAAGGCCTGAGGACTGGTCACCTCGTGCAGGAGGTGCAGGTCGATGTACAGCAGGTCGGGCTCTCCCTCAGCGCGCCGCACGACGTGCGCGTCCCATACCTTCTCGGCCAGAGTCTGGGCCATGGCTGCAGACCTTCCTCGCCCGTGAGCAGGGCATCGACTTTTGCGGATCTCAAGGCGCGCGCGCAGGGCACACCCCTCTCATCGCGAGATTGTCACGACCTCCGCCCGCCCGGACTTGCGTCTCAGGCAATGAGACGTCAATATCATTGCATGGACAACTCGAGCGGAGTGGGCGTCCTCGACAAGGCTGCCCTCGTTCTCAGTGCTCTGGAGGCCGGGCCATCAACCCTGGCCCAGCTCGTCACGGCGACCGGTCTTGCGCGCCCCACGGCTCACCGCCTTGCGGTCGCGCTCGAGTACCACCGCCTCGTCGCACGTGACCTCCAAGGGCGCTTCATCCTCGGCCCGCGCATGAGCGAGCTCGCCGCGGCCGCCGGTGAGGACCGACTCCTCGCCGCTGCCGGACCCGTGCTCGGCGCGCTGCGGGACCACACGAACGAGAGTGCTCAGCTCTTCCGGCGTCAGGGCGACCACCGGATCTGCGTCTCCGCTGCGGAGCGCCCGGTCGGTCTGCGGGACTCGATCCCCGTCGGCGCCACCTTGACGATGCTCGCCGGCTCAGCCGCTCAGGTCCTCCTGGCCTGGGAGGAGCCGGACCGCCTGCACCGCGGGCTGCAGGGCGCCGCCTTCACCGCGACCACTCTCTCGGGCGTCCGCCGGCGGGGCTGGGCCCAGAGCGTCGGCGAGCGCGAGCCCGGCGTCGCCTCGGTCTCCGCGCCCGTCCGCTCCCCCAGCGGCCGCGTCATTGCCGCCGTGTCGATCTCCGGGCCGATCGAGCGCCTCTCCCGCCAGCCCGGCCGGCTGCACGCAGCCACCGTCATCGCCGGCGCGAACAAGCTCACCGAGGTGCTCGCCCGCCACGCCGCCCAGCAGGAGGCCCAGCGGGCCGGCGAAGGCTGATCGAGCCTCTCTACCAGGGCGCGTCGCCGCTCGTGGGGAATGTGGCAGTCGCTATCGCAGCAGCAATCCTCCTCACCAGCGCGTCGCCGCTCGTGGGGAAGATGGCTGTCGCGATAGCAGCAGCAATCCTCCTCACCAGCGCGGCGGGAGCTGGCCACGAGGACGGACTGAGCCCCAGGAAACAGCGAAGGCCCACCTGGAGAACCAGGTGGGCCTTCGTCACGACGTAGCCCCGACGGGATTCGAACCCGCGCTACCGCCTTGAGAGGGCGGCGTGCTAGGCCACTACACAACGGGGCCGTGACACGAGGAGAAACCTTACCGGTAGAGGAAGATTCTTCCCAATCGACACCGGTGGGCGGCCGTGGAGACCACCCGGATGTCTGGCTGGGGTACCAGGACTCGAACCTAGAATGACTGAACCAGAATCAGTAGTGTTGCCAATTACACCATACCCCAAGGGGTATCACCGCCCCATTCGTACGTACCAGGCGCGCCTGGTCTCACAGGCCTTCCGAAGTACGTCCGCGCGGGCGACGAACCGAGGGACGATACTACCCGTCCCGTCGGGTCCGCCCAAATCCCGCACTCCCTACCCCGCGTTTGGTTCGTTCTCCCCCAGGTCGGAGCGCTGTAGCGCTCCGGTGTGATGACAACGAACCCGTTGGATGACAACGAACCGGTCTGGCGCGAAGCCGGACCCAGCGGTGGCCGTCAGAGAGACGCGCGCAGGCGACGCAGGCGGGTCAGCGTGGAGTGCTTCCCCAGGATCTCCATCGACTCGAAGAGCGGCGGGGAGATGCGCGCCCCGGAGACCGCGGCGCGCAGCGGGCCGAAGGCGAAGCGGGCCTTGATACCCAGCCCCTCGACGATCACGGAGCGCAGATCGGCCTCGATCCGCCCGGCGTTCCAGTCGCTCTCCGAGCCGAGCACGCCATACCCCTCGTCGCTGATCTGCTCCAGCGCGCCGATCGCGGCGTCGAGTACCTCGGCGGCGTTGTCGGCCAGGGAGGAACGGGCGTCGTCGGAGACCTCGAGCTCGTCGTCCGCCATGAAGAACGGCGCGACGAGGGGTGCTGCCTCCTTGAGGGTCCCGATCCGGGTCTGGATGAGCTCGGCCACGTCCTTGAGCCGGCCCAGCTCACCGAGCGAGGGGTTGCCGGAGAGGACGCCGGCCTCCTCGAGGAAGGGCAGCAGGCGGGCCGTGAAGTCACCGAGCTCGAGCTCGCGGATGTAGACGCCGTTGAGCCAGAGCAGCTTCTTCATGTCGAAGATCGGGCCGACCGGGTTGACCTTCGACCAGTCGAAGCGGTCCGAGAACTCACCGAAGGTGAACACCTCACGGTCGGTCCCGTCCGCCTCCTGCATCGGCGGGTAGGCGAGGAGGGCGAGGAAGTTCACGAGCGCCTCGGGGAGATAGCCCTCCTCCTGGAACCACGTGAGGCGGGCCGCCGGGTTCTTGCGCTTGGAGATCTTGGACTTGTCCTCGTTGCGCAGCAGCGGCATGTGCGCGAACTTCGGCGGGGTGAGACCGAGCATCTTGTACAGGAGCAGGTGCTTCGGGGTCGAGGAGATCCACTCCTCACCACGCACCACATGCGTGATGTCCATCTCGTGGTCGTCGACGACGACGGCCAGGTGGTACGTCGGGAAGCCGTCCGCCTTGAGGATGACCTGGTCGTCCGGGAAGGGCGCGCTCACCTCGCCGCGGATGAGGTCCTCGAAGCTGAGCTCGACGTCCTCGGGCACCCGCATCCGGACGACGGGGGTCTCGGAGAAGCCGCCCAGCTCAGCGCGCTCCTCGCGGGTCTGGCCGAGGCAGAGGCGGTCGTAGCCGGTCGGTTGCTTGAGCCTCTGCTGACGCTCGCGCATCTCCTGGAGTCGCTCCGGCGTGCAGTAGCAGTAGTAGGCGTCGCCGCTCTCCAGCAGCCGCTCGACGTAGGGGCGGTAGGTGTCCAGCCGCTCGCTCTGCCGGTAGGGCGCGTACGGCCCCCCGATGTCCGGCCCCTCGTCCCAGGTCAGGCCGAGCCAGTGCAGAGTGTCGAAGACCTGCTGCTCGCTGTCCGCGCGGAACCTCGCCCGGTCGGTGTCCTCGATCCGCAGGACGAACCGGCCGCCCTGCTGGCGGGCGTAGGCCAGGTTGAACAAGGACATGTATGCGGTGCCGACGTGCGGGTCGCCGGTCGGGGACGGGGCGACGCGCAGGCGGGGAGTGGGGGCGTTCATAGTGACGTCGATTCTAGGTGGCGCGGAGAGGCGCCGGATCAGCGTGCGACGAAGGGGTTGGACAGGACGCCGATGTCCTCGATCTCGACCTCGACACTCTGACCCGCGACCACAGGCCCGACGCCGGCAGGTGTGCCGGTGAGGATGACGTCGCCGGGGAGCAGGGTGAAGGCGCGCGACGCATACGAGACGAGCGCGGCGACCCCGTGCACGAGGTCGGCGGTCGTACCGTCCTGGACGACCTCCCCATCCAACCGGGTGACGAGCGAGAGCCGGCTCGGGTCGAGATCGGTCTCGATCCACGGGCCCAGCGGGCAGAAGGTGTCCATGCCCTTGGCGCGGGCCCACTGGCCGTCGCCGCGCTGCAGGTCGCGGGCGGTGACGTCGTTGGCGCAGGTGTACCCGAAGATCACCTTCGACACCTCCTCGGGCTCGACGTCCTTGCACAGCCGCCCGATGACGACCGCCAGCTCGCCCTCGTAGCTCACCTCCGAGGTGAGCGGCGGGATGACGACGGGGTCGCCGGGGCCGACGACTGCGGTGTTCGGGATGAGGAACATGAGCGGCTCGGCCGGGGCCTCGTTGCCCATCTCGGCTGCGTGGTCGGCGTAGTTCCTCCCGATCCCGATGACCTTGCTGCGCGGGATGACCGGAGCGAGGAGCCGCACGTCCTCGACAGCGTGGGTCGTGCCCGTCAGCTCGATCTTCGTGTAGAGCGGGTCACCGGTGATCTCGGCGATCTTCGTTCCCGTCGCGTCGACCAGTCCGTATGCGGGGTCGTCTCCTGTCGTGAACCGTGCGATACGCATGACGCAAGGGTATGCGGGGCGCGCCTCCCCCGGTGACCGGGCCGAGCACGGGTGGGCCTGGGTGATCGCCCACCGGGTGCGCGCCCTGTCGGCGGCCAGGTGCGGTCCGAGCCTGGTTCGGGAGCGCGGACTCCCGCGACGGTGGACCTACCCTGGTGCGGTGACCGTCCTCGACCGCGCCACCTGGCAGCGCCTTGCCACGGAGCACGAGGCCCGCGCGGACTCCCTGACAGCGGCCCACCGCGAGCGTCGGGTGCAGGGCCGTTCGCACCCGGTGGCCGACTTCCTCTTCGTGTACTACAACAACCCGCCTTCCCGGCTGCGCCGTTGGCATCCGGGACCGCACATCATCCTGGCGGAGGCCGCCGACGAGCCCATCGCCATGTGGCGGCACTTCCGCACCGACCCCGACGGCTCGGTGGCCCTGGACCTGGACGCGTTCGTGGAGGCGCGGGGCTCGACGGTCCGCTTCGTCCGCGAGCTGCTCTCCCGCACGCTGTCCCGGCCCGCTCTCACCGGGTGCTTCGGCCTGCACGAGTGGGCGATGGTGTACGGCGTGGACCAGGACGAGGTGCGGCACAAGCGGTGGCCCCTGCGCCTCGGTTCCGACGGCACGGACGAGGTGGTCCGCAGCCATCAGCTCCGGTGCACACACTTCGACGCGGTGCGCTTCTTCACCCCGCAGGCGATCCCCCTCAACGCGGTCCAGCCGACCCGGGACGAGCAGCTCGACCTGGAGCAACCAGGGTGTCTGCACGCCGGGATGGACGTCTACAAGTGGGCGTTCAAGCTCGCCCCGGCCGTCCCCGGTGACCTCGTGCTGGACGCCTTCGAGCTGGCCGCCGAGATCCGCGTCCTCGACATGCGCGCCTCCCCCTACGACCTGCGGGACCTCGGCCTCGAGCCCATCGCCATCGAGACGCCGGAGGGCAAGCGGCACTATGTGCAGGCCCAGCGGAAGTTCACCGCGCGGGCCAATGGCCTGCGGCACCGGCTGCTCGCTGTGTGCGACCGCATACTCTCAGGGGCCGGTGCGCGACAGCTCTAGGCAGTCTGCTGCGGTAGCGTTACCGCAGTCATGCCGTGACGTCGCGGCGACCGCGACGTCACCCCTCGTCGGGTCGCAGCCTCGTCACGCAGCCTCGGGCCCGCACCACCACTGCGAGCCCGCCCTGATCGTCTGCATGGAAAGGTCACCGGTGGACTTCATTCAGCCTCCCTCCCCTCTCGAGGCACCCAGCACCCACGACACCGTCCTCGGCCCGGTCCACCCGCCGACCCACCCCTTCGCCAAGGGACCGGTGGAGCTGCCGCGCAAGACCGTCGACGGCTTCGTCGAGCTGTTCCTGCGCAAGCTCAACATGGCGCAGGGCGTCCTGCTCAGCCGCGCGACGGTCAACGACCAGTACCTCGCACTGGCCAAGACCGTCCGTGACTACCTCGTCGCGAGCTGGCTGGAGACCGGGACCCACAACCGGGCGAACCCGACCAAGATGGTCGGCTACCTCTCGGCGGAGTACCTGCTCGGCCGCCAGCTCGACAACGCCCTCCTGGCGACCGAGCTCACCGACATCGCGACGAACGCCCTCGCCCAGTGCGGCATCGACATGGACCTCATGCGGGCCCAGGAGGTCGAGCCCGGCCTGGGCAACGGCGGCCTCGGCCGGCTGGCGGCCTGCTTCATCGACTCCCTGGCGACGATGAACGTTCCGTGTATCGGCTACGGCATCCGCTACGAGTACGGCATCTTCCGCCAGACCTTCGAGGGCAACCGCCAGGTCGAGCTCCCTGACTCGTGGCTGAGCCTCGGGTCGCCGTGGGAGTTCCCGCACCCCGAGCGGGCGGTCCAGGTCGACTTCGGTGGGCGCACGGAGACGTACACGGATGAGTCCGGCCGGGAGCGTTGCCGGTGGATCCCGGACTGGAACGTCCAGGGCATCCCCTACAACATCATGGTGCCGGGCTACCGCAACGGTGTCGTCAACACGTTGCGGCTGTGGAGCGCTCGCGCGACCCACGACTTCGACCTGCAGATCTTCAACGCCGGGGACTACGCGCAGGCCGTCCGGGCGCAGACCTTCGCCGAGAACATCTCGAAGGTTCTCTACCCCGAGGACTCGACCCCTCAGGGCCGCGAGCTGCGTCTGCAGCAGCAGTACTTCTTCGTGGCGTGCTCGCTGCGCGACTTCATCGACCGCACCCTCGACGACGGCTTCGACCTGCGGGGGCTGCCGGACCGGATCACCTTCCAGCTCAACGACACCCACCCGGTCATCGCCATTCCAGAGCTCATGCGGATCCTCGTCGACCTCAAGGGGTTCGAGTGGGACGAGGCGTGGGACATCACGCGACGGTGCTTCGCATACACGTGCCACACCCTGCTTCCCGAGGCCCTCGAGGTGTGGCCGACCGCGCTGCTGGAGCGGCTGCTGCCGCGGCACCTGGAGATCATCTACCGCATCAACGAGGAGTTCCTCGCCAAGGTGCGCGAGCAGAACCCGGGCGACGAGCTCCTCGTGCGCCGCATGTCCATCGTCGCCGACCACCCCGAGCGTGCGGTGCGGATGGCCTACCTCGCGACGGTCGCGAGCATGAAGGTCAACGGCGTGGCAGAGCTGCAGTCCCAGCTCCTGCGCGACAAGGTGCTGCCCGACTTCTCCCGGATGTGGCCGGAGCGCTTCACCAACGTCACCAACGGCGTCACTCCGCGCCGCTTCCTCAGGCTCGCGAACCCCGGCCTGAGCAACCTCATCACCGAGGCCCTCGGAAGCGAGTCGTGGGTGACCGACCTCGAGCAGCTCCGCGGCCTCGAGCCGCTCGCCGACGACCCGTCGTTCCGGGCCCGCTTCCGGGACGTCAAGCGTCGCAACAAGGACCGCCTGCGCGAGGCCCTCATCGCGAGGGACGGCCTCGACCTGCCCCTCGACGGCATGGTCGACGTCATGGTCAAGCGCCTGCACGAGTACAAGCGGCAGACCCTCAAGCTCCTGCACGTCGTCTCGTCCTACGAGGGCGTGCTCTCGGGTCGGATCGACATCGACTCCTTCACCCCACGCGTGTGCATCTTCGGCGCGAAGGCCGCTCCTGGCTACTACATGGCCAAGGAGATCATGTTCCTCATCAACTCCGTGGCCGAGACGATCAACGCCGACAAGCGGATGCAGGGCAAGCTCTCCGTCGCCTTCCCCCCGAACTACAACGTCACCCTCGCCGAGGTGCTCATCCCCGCCGCGGATCTCTCCGAGCAGATCTCCCTCGCCGGCAAGGAGGCCTCCGGCACCGGCAACATGAAGTTCGCCCTCAACGGCGCGCTGACGATCGGCACCGACGACGGCGCGAACGTCGAGATCCGCCAGCTCGTCGGGGACGACAACTTCTTCCTCTTCGGCATGAGCGAGCCGGAGGTCGCCGCCCTCCAGGAGAACTACGTCCCGACGGACTACTACCGCCAGGACGAGGTGCTCCGGGCGGCCATCGACCTCATCGCGAGCGGGCACTTCACCCGCGGCGACCGGAAGGCCGCCGCACCGGTCATCGACGACCTGCTCTACCGGGACCGCTTCATGGCCCTGGCCGACTTCCGCTCCTACCTCGACGTCTCGGACAAGGTCGAGAAGGCCTACGCCGATCCCGACGCCTGGTCCCGCTCGGCGATCCTCAACGTCGCCCGTACCGGGTACTTCAGCTCGGACCGGTCGATGGTCGACTACCTCGCGCGGATCTGGCGCGCCCAGGACTGAGGGTTGGGCCGCGAGGGGTGGGGACCGGTCGGAGTCGACCGCTCCCCGCCCCTCGTCACGTAACGGGTTGAACCCGCCTCAGCGTGGCTCGACCCCGGCGCGCAGCAGACCGTAGGTGATCGAGTCGACGAGCGCCATCCACGAGGCCTCGATGATGTTGGCGGCGACGCCCACGGTGGTCCACGTCGTCGCACCGTCGCTGGTCTCGATGAGCACGCGGGTGACAGCGTCGGTGCCGTGCGATGCGTCGAGGATGCGCACCTTGAAGTCGATCAGCTCGAACTTCTCCAGCTCGGGGTATGCGGCGGCCAGGCAGGCGCGCAGGGCGTGGTCGAGCGCGTTGACCGGACCGTTCCCCTCCCCCGTCTGCACCTGGCGGACACCGGCCGCAACGACCTTGACGGTCGCCTCCGACATGGCGGCATCCGTGGCGCGGCGGTCGGTGATGACCCGCCAGGACTCCACGTCGAAGAAGTCCGGCACGAGGCCGAGATCGCGGCGCAGGAGCAGGTCGAAGGAGGCGTCGGCCGCGTCGAAGGTCCAGCCCTTGAGCTCGAGGTCCTTGACCCGGGCCAGGATCGAGGCGATCGCGGCCTTGCCCTGCTCGGACTCTGGATCGAGGTCGATGCCGACCTCCTTGGCCTTGAGCTCGATCGAGGCCCGGCCGGCCATGTCGGAGACGAGCATGCGCATGTCGTTGCCCACCAGCCTCGGGTCGAGGTGCTGGTAGAGGTCGGGATCGACCTTGATCGCACTCGCGTGCAGCCCGGCCTTGTGGGCAAAGGCGCTCGATCCCGTGTAGGGCTGACGGGAGTAGGCCGGGACGTTGGTGATCTCGCTGATGGCGTGCGAGATGCGCGTCGCCTCGCGCAGCTGCTCGGGCTCGACCAGCTGCAGGCCCTTCTTGAGCTGCAGGTTGCCGACGATGGTGACGAGGTTGGCGTTGCCGGTCCGCTCGCCGTAGCCGTTGATGGTCCCCTGGACGTGGGTGGCCCCCGCGTCGACGGCAGCCATCGAGTTCGCGACGGCACAGCCGGTGTCGTTGTGGCAGTGGATGCCGACCTTGGCACCGGTCGCCTCGAGGACGTCGGCGACGACGTCGGCGACCTGGTCCGGCAGCATCCCACCGTTGGTGTCGCACAGAGCGACGAGCTCGGCGCCGGACTCCATCGCCGCGCGGACTGCCTCGAAGGCGTAGTCGCGGTCGAGTCGGTAGCCGTCGAAGAAGTGCTCCGCGTCGACGAAGACCCGCCGTCCCTCGCCGCGGAGGAAGGTGACGGTGTCGCGGATCATCTCGAGGTTCTCGGCCAGCGTGGTCCGCAGGGCCCGCTCGACGTGCTCCGTGTGGGACTTGGCGACGAGCGTGATGACGGGGGCACCCGAGTTGAGCAGCGCGAGGGTGAGGGGGTCCTCGGCCGCGCGTCCGCCGGCGCGGCGGGTAGAGCCGAAGGCCGCGAGCGTCGCGTTGCGCAGCTGCAGCTCGGTCTGGGCCCGGTGGAAGAACTCGGTGTCCTTCGGGTTGGCCCCGGGCCATCCGCCCTCGATGTAGCCCACTCCGAGGTCGTCGAGGTGCCGGGCGATGGCCAGCTTGTCGGCGACGGAGAGGTTCAGGCCCTCCTGCTGCGCGCCGTCGCGCAGGGTCGTGTCGTAGACATGCAGGTCGGCGACCTCGAGGGAGCCGGGGGCGGGCGATGCGTCGGTCGTCATCGTTCTTTCGCTTCGTCAGGAAGATCTCGGTCGGCCGCGGTCCACGGCCCTGGGGTCGGAGAGGTCCCACCCGAGGTGCCGCGGGCGCCACCATCGACGAGGACCCGGCCGGCCGGGTTCACCTCGACGCCGGCGCCACGCGCGCAGCCTCACGTGAGCCGCTCCCGATGTCCATTGTCGACCAACGCTGTGCCAGGTCCCGCCCTGGGGTGTGGGCCGGTCCTGTCTGCTCCGCCGGCCAGGTCTTCTCAGGTGTGAAACCTTCCCGACAAAGCAAAAGACCCCCCGGGTGCGGGAGGTCTGCGCGACGAGCTGGGCTCGTCGCGCTAGTCGATAATGACGGCCGCGGTCGCGGCACGGAAGGTCATCACGAGCCCCACTCTGCCAAGGCGATCACCGCATACCCAGTGGTGTCCACATGATGGGCAGTCGCCGCCCGGTGGACCGGACCACACGCGCGCCGTTATAGTCAATCTGACTAATCGGAGGTGCAATGACAGGCACAGTGGTGACTCCCGGTCTACTCACCGACAAGTACGAGCTGACCATGCTCAGCTCGTTCGTCGCCGACGGCACCGCTGACCACCCTGCGGTCTTCGAGTTGTTCGCGCGGCGCCTGCCCGAGGGGCGTCGCTTCGGGATCCTGGGCGGACTCGGTCGGTTCCTCGACGCGCTGCCGGAGTTCACCTTCACCGCCGAGGACAAGCAGTGGCTGATCACGGACGGCGCACTCACGCCTGAGGCGGCCGACTGGCTCGGCGACTTCCGGTTCTCCGGCGACATCCTCGCCTACGCCGAGGGCGACCTCTACTGGCCGCACTCCCCCGTCCTCACCATCAGCGGACGCCTCGGGGAGTGCATCCTCCTCGAGACACTCGCGCTCTCGATCTTCAACCACGACACCGCCATCGCCTCGGCCGCGGCCCGCATGACCATCGCGGCCGAGGGGCGCCCGCTCATGGAGATGGGGAGCCGGCGCGCGCACGAGGAGGCGGCGGTCGCGGTCGGACGGGCCGCATACCTCGCCGGCTTCTCCGGCACCTCCAACCTCGCCGCCGGCAGACGGTATGCGGTGCCCACCATCGGCACGGCGGCGCACGCCTTCACCCTCGCCCACCGCAGCGAGCGCGACGCCTTCGAGGCCCAGATCCGGGCGCTCGGCGTCGGGACGACGCTGCTCGTCGACACCTACGACATCGAGGAAGGCATCCGCACCGCGATCGAGGTGGCTGGGCCGGAGCTCGGTGCGATCCGCATCGACTCGGGTGACCTCGCCGTGGAGTCGCGCCGGGCGCGCATCCTTTTGGACGAGCTCGGTGCGACGTCGACGAAGATCATCGTCACGAGCGACCTCGACGAGTACGTCATCGCTGCGCTCGCCGATGCGCCGATCGACGGCTACGGAGTCGGCACCCGAGTGGCGACGGGGTCCGGCCACCCGACAGCAGGCATGGTCTACAAGCTCGTGGCCGTCGCCGACGAGCTCGGCGGCGAGCTGCGGTCGGTCGCCAAGTCGTCGGAGTCCAAGGCGTCCCTCGGCGGCCGCAAGACGGCCTACCGCTTTCCCGATGGCAGAGAGTTCTTCTCCCGCGACGGCCACGTCCCCGAGGGCGCGGACCCGGTGCAGCACCACGTGGTCCGGGCCGGCGAGATCATGCCCCAGCCCACCCTGGAGGAGAGCCGCGAGCAGGTGGCCAGAACCCTTGCCGAGCTGCCCCACGACGTCCGTCAGGTGAGCCACGGGACCGCCCGCCAGACCGTATCCGAGGAGGAACCGTCATGACCGAGACAAGCGCGCACATCGAGGGGACAGAGGAGGCGAAGCGGGCGCTCCTCGTCGTCGACGTCCAGAACGACTTCTGCGAGGGAGGCTCCCTCCCGGTCGAGGGCGGCCGTGAGGTGGCCGCACGTATCAGCAGGCTCGTCAACAGCGAGCACTCGTATGCGCTCGTCGTCGCCTCGCGCGACTGGCACGAGCCGGAGTCGAGCAATGCCGGCCACTTCGACGAGTGGCCTGCGCACTGCGTCCAAGGCACCCCGGGCGCCGAGTACGCACCGGAGCTCGACACCACGGGGGTCGACGTCCATGTCCGCAAGGGCCAAGGGGTGCCCGCATACTCCGCCTTCGAGGGCGTCACCGACGACGGCCGAGCTCTCCTGGACGTCCTGCGGGAGCAGGGCATCACCGCAGTCGATGTGTGCGGGATCGCCACCGACCACTGCGTGCGGGCCTCCGCCCTCGACGCCGCCGAGGCCGGGCTCACCGTTCGGCTCCTGGAAGGGCTGCACGCGGGGGTGGCCCCGGATACGGTCGCGAGCGCCCTGGAGGAGATGCGGGCGGCCGGATGTATGGAGGTATCACCATGAGTGCCCCGACCGACTACGACACCAGCGCCTACCCTCCGTTCGCGGTGACGGTCGACCTCGCGGTCTTCACGATCCGCGACGGCGCCCTGTCCCTGCTCCTCGTCGAGCGCGCGAACGAGCCCTTCGCCGGCCACTGGGCGCTGCCGGGCGGGTTCATCGACGTCGACGAGGACGCCCTCACGGCGGCCAAGCGCGAGCTGGCCGAGGAGACCGCGCTCGGCGAGCTGTCCGTGCACCTCGAGCAGCTCAAGACCTACTCGGCCCCGGATCGGGATCCGCGGATGCGCGTGGTCTCCATCGCACACGTCGTCCTGGCGCCGAACCTCGCTGAGCCGCAGGCCGGCTCGGACGCCAGCGACGCGCGGTGGTGGACCGTCGAGGACGTGCTGGACGAGGACGGACCACCCCTCGCGTTCGACCACGCCGAGATCGTCGCCGACGCGTTGGAGCGGGTCCGGTCCAAGCTCGAGTACACCACTCTCGCAACACAGTTCGTCACCGAGCCCTTCACGCTCGCTGAGCTGCGCGCGGTCTACGCCGCTGTCTGGGGCGTCGCGCCCGACCTGGGCAACTTCCGCCGCAAGGTGCTCTCCACCGACGGCTTCGTGGTCCCGACCGATGAGCGCGGCAGCTCCTCCGGCGGCCCACGTCCCCTGCTGTTCCGGCGCGGCCCCGCGACCTACCTTCAGCCGGCGATGCTCCGCCCCTCCTGACCGTGTTTGGTTCGTTCTTCCCCAGATCGGAGCGCTGTAGCGCTCCGATCTGATGACAGCGAACCGCTCCTCGGCGGTCAGCGCGCTCAGCGTGCGGCTGCTCGAGGAGTGGCAGACCGGGCCCGCAGCTGCGCTTGGGCAGCCCGCACCAGGGCCGCGACCCGTCCGGGCGTGAAGAGGTCCCGCCAGGTCACCCGCACCACGATGTATCCGAGGGCGCGCAGGGCGTCCTCTCGTCGCTTCTCGCGGATGAGCGCGTCCCGCCCGTCGGCGTCGCCGTACTTCCCCGCACCGTCGAACTCCATGACGATCCAGTCGTCCACGAGCGCATCCACCCTGGCCACGAACTCCCCGTCGGGCGTGGTGATGACGACCTGGATCTGCACGTCGTGCCCCAACCCGACGAGGATCAGTCGCATCAGGCTCTCGCCCGGAGACTCCGACGCACCGTCTACGGACTCCATCAGCTGACGCCCGCGCGGTGCCAACCTCCGCAGCCCGACCCGACGGCGCTCGAGCGACTCCGGAGTGACGAGTCCGCGGTGCAGGGCAGCATCCGCCGCGACGATCGCGGTCGTCAGACCGTCACGCGCGACCGTCTGGAAGATCGCGGTCTCGATGCTGACCGACGGGGCGCCGCCGATCGTGATGCCCTTCTCCCCGCTCGGCAGCGGATAGGTGACGACGTCTCCCCGGCGGAAGCGCTCCTTGCCGGCCCCGCACAGCAGCACGGTGGACAGGTCGGCCCTCACGAGTGGCAGCTGGGCCAGGGCGAGCGTGGATCGCGCTGCCGCGCAGGACGCAGGTCGACCCCGCAGGATCGCCCTGACCCGGTACGCGTGCTCCTCCTCGCGGTTCCCGCCGGAGGTGGGCAGCGCATACACACCGCGTCTGGGTCGGGTGAGTCGACCGGCCCGGACCAGCCGGGTCAGGTCGTTGTCACTCATCCCCCAGCGGAGAGCCTCGACTCGTGAGAACACGCCACCGGCTGCTTCGGCCATGGTCATGCAGTGGTCGTCCATCGCCCCACGCTGGACCGGACCTGCGACGTCGGCAGCCGCCGTCGGGGCGATGTGGACGACACACGCGAGCAGGCGGGCTGCTGTGAACTTCCCCGACCACGTCCCAACCGGGTCGTAGTCATCACATCGGAGCGCTGTAGCGCTCCGATCTGGGGAAGAACGAACCAAACGCGATTAGGGGCGCCACCACGGTTTGGTCCGGGGTGGCTCGGCGACCGCGACGGGCTGGCCCACGAGCGGGATGACGTATGCGACGCCCGCCTCCTCCGCGGCCGTCACGAAGCGCTCGGGAGGGTCGGACCAGGCATGCGGCGCCAGCGCGAAGGTGCACCAGTGGATCGGAGCGAGCAGCCCGGCGCCGAGCTCGAGCCCGGCCTGCACGGCCTCCTCGGGGTTGAGGTGCATCGCCCGCCACGCCGGGTCGTACATGCCGATCGCCATGAACGCCACGTCGAACGGACCGTAGGCGTCCCGGAGCTCCTCGAACCCGGAGAAGTACCCCGTGTCGCCAGAGAAGTAGACCGATCCGGCGGGCGAGCGGGCCGCCCACGAGGACCACAGGGTGTTGTTCCGGTGCAGGCCCCGTCCCGAGAAGTGCTGGCACGCCACCGCCGTCAGCTCGATGGAGCCCACGCGGTGGCACTCGTCCCAGTCCAGCTCGATGGTGTTCCGCGGCTCCACACCCCAGCGCTCGAGGTGGGCACCCACCCCGAGCGGAACGACGAACTCGCAGACAGGCTGCAGCTCGTGAATGGAGCGGATGGTCTCCATGTCGAGGTGGTCGTAGTGATCGTGGCTGATGACGACTGCCCGAAGTGGGGGCAGGTCGGAGAGATCGCATGGGATGGCGTGCAGCCGGCGGGGTCCCACGTGGGGGCTGGGCGAGCAGCGTTCGCTCCACACCGGGTCGAAGAGCAGCCGCTCGCCGCCGAGCGAGACCAGGACCGAGGCGTGCCCCAGCCAGCTGAAGTGCAGCCCCTCGGTAGGCAGCTCGACCCCCTCGGAGGCCAGGGGCACCGGCGCATTGGGCCCCCGCTGCGGTCGCTCGATGAGGAAGCGGCGCGCGACGTCCCGTGCTCCGATGCTGTCGGCAGCCGGGGTGTCCCCCGCCCGACGGTCCCGGTTGCGGAACCTGCCATCGCGCCACTGTCGGGAACGCTGCATCCGGGTCAGTCGGTCCCCGTCCGGGATCCCGCCGATCTGGGTCCCGACGTTGCGCCCCGTCCGGGTCGCCGCCACCGCCAGGGCGCCGAGAGCACCGGCAGCGCCAGTCGCGATCGCGAATCGGGTGCGGGTGCTCATCCGACCATTCTCCGGTACTCCGAACGCCGGACGCAGGAAGGCTCACCCTGCGGGCACGGCTCTACGGTGAGGGAGGTCCACTCGGATGAGCATGGCTGCCCGGTGGCAAGGCTCACCCGGCGAGCAACGGCTCCACGGTCACGGCCACCCCGTCCTCGTCGTTGCTCGGGGCGACGCGGTCCGCAGCCGCGAGCACCGACGGGTGCGCGTTGGCCACCGCCACCCCCAGCCCAGCCCACTCGATCATCGGAAGGTCGTTGGGCATGTCCCCGAATGCCCACACGTGCTCCGCTGCGACCGACCGCTCGGCACTCCACCGCTCCAGCGCGGCGGCCTTGGTCACCCCGAGGGGATTGATCTCCGCGAGCCCCGACACACCTGAGAAGGCGAGATGGCCCCGACCCGCCAGCACGTCCTCGACGGTGCGGAGGAAGTCCTCGGTCACGAGCTCCGGCGCGAGCGCCAGGAGCTTGCCCACCGGAGCGGAGAGCAGGACGTCGAGGTCACCGCGCGACATCGGGAACGTCCGGTCCTCGCGTGCCGGCGCCCAGGCCGTCTCGAAGAAGGCACCGACCGCCGTCTCGGTCGCCAGGGTCACCGACGGCACCTCGGCACGCAGGTCCGTGATGATGTCGGCGATGACGTCCCGGTCGAAGCCGTGGGCCTCGATGACCTCCCGCTCGGCCACCGCATACACGAAGGCGCCGTTGCCGCAGATCGCGATGCCATGCCTGCCGACGACGTGCTCGAGGTCGTGCAACCAGCGCGGCGGTCGCGCAGTCACCAGGACGGTCTCGATCCCCCGCTCCGGCAAGGCGGCCCACACCTGGGCGCTGCGCTCACTCACCGTCCCGTCAGTACGCAGGAAGGTGCCGTCGAGGTCGGTGGCGATGAGCCGGGGAGCAGGTGGTCTCACTGAGGACCACCACACCAGACAGACATCGAAGCAGGTGCCGAGCCGGCAGCAGGACGAGGCAGCTCAGACGAGCCGGGTCATCCAGCCGTGGGTGTCCTCGGCGCGGCCGTACTGGATGTCGAGCAGCCGCTGCCGGATGGATTTGGTGACCTCACCGCCGGACTCGCCCGCGGTCGAGGGAGCGGAGCCACCCTCCCACCGCAGCTCGCCGACCGGGGTGACGACGGCGGCGGTCCCGCAGGCGAAGATCTCCTGGATCTCACCCGAGCGGACGCCTTCCTTCCAGACGTCGATCTCGATCTGCTCCTCTCGGGGGTCGAGACCGATCTCCTTGGCGAGCTCGAGGATCGACGCACGCGTGACGCCCTCGAGGATCGTGCCGGTCAGTCGCGGAGTGAGGATGCGGCCGTCCTTCATGACGAAGAACAGGTTCATCCCGCCGAGCTCCTCGATGTAGGTGTGCGTCGAGGAGTCGAGGAAGACGACCTGGTCACAGCCGTGCTCGATTCCCTCGAGCTGCGGAGCGAGCGAGGCCGCATAGTTGCCGCCACACTTCGCGGCGCCCGTGCCGCCCTGGCCGGCCCGGGAGTACTGGGTCGACAGCCACAGCGACACCGGCTTCAGACCGCCGGAGAAGTATGCGCCGGCCGGGGAGGCGATGACCGAGTAGGTGATCTCCTTGGCCGGCCGGACGCCGAGGAAGGCCTCCGACGCATACATGAACGGGCGCAGGTAGAGGCTGAACTCCCCCGCGTCGTGAGCCGGCACCCAGGCCTGGTCGACCTCGACGAGGGCGCGCAGGGAGGCGAGGAAGTCCTCCTCCGGCAGCTGCGGCAGTGCCAACCGGGTGGCGCTGCGGTTGAGGCGCTGAGCGTTCTGCTCCGGCCGGAACGACCAGATCGAGCCGTCCGCGTGCCTGTAGGCCTTAAGCCCCTCGAAGATCTCCTGGGCGTAGTGCAGCACCGCGGCCGCCGGCATGAGCGTGATCGGGCCGTACTCGACGACCTTCCCGTCGTGCCACCCCTGTCCCTCGGTCCACGTCGCGACGACCATGTGGTCCGTGAACTGGGTGCCGAAACCTGGGTTCGCGAGGATCTCCGCGCGCTCGGCATCCGAGCGCGGGTTCGCGGCTGGGGTGACTGGGAAGGAGAGTGTCATGTGACCAAACCTACTCTCTAGGCGCGTCCCTGGCGGGTTCGCTGAGTCGTCCGTGTGACAGCCGCGGGGTGACAGCCCTGGGCTCGCCAGGCGCGTGGGGGTGGCGCGCCTGGATGGCCGGTGTCTGGCTGACGCGTCTGGGTGGCCGGCGTCCGGGTGGAGCCGTATGCGCTACAGCCGGGCGGCGATGGCGTCACCGACGGCCGTGGTCGAGCGGACGGCGTCGCCGCGCTCGGCCAGGTCGGCAGCGACGGCCTCCTCGACGCGCGTGGCCGCGCCGGTGAGCCCGACGTGGTCGAGCAGCATCGCGACCGACAGGATCGTCGCGGTCGGGTCTGCCTTGCCCTGCCCCGCGATGTCCGGAGCGGAGCCGTGGACCGGCTCGAACATGCTCGGGACGCTGCGGTCGGGGTTGATGTTCCCGCTCGCAGCCAGGCCGATCCCGCCGGCGATCGCCGCCGCGATGTCGGTGATGATGTCGCCGAAGAGGTTGTCGGTGACGATGACGTCGAAGCGACCGGGGTCGGTGACGAGGAAGATCGTCGCGGCGTCGACGTGCTGGTAGGCGGTCTCGACCTCGGGGAACTCCTTGCCGACGGCCTCGACAGTGCGCCGCCACAGGTGTCCGGCGTGCGTGAGCACATTGTGCTTGTGGACGAGCGTGAGGTGCTTGCGCGGACGGGCCTGGGCGCGGGCGAAAGCGTCGCGGACGACTCGCTCGACGCCGAAGCGGGTGTTGACGCTCACCTCGGTCGCGATCTCGTTCGAAGTGTTCGTGCGCAGGGAGCCGCCGTTGCCGACGTAGGGGCCCTCGGTGCCCTCCCGCACCACGACGAAGTCGATGCCGTCAGGCGCCACGCTCGCGACGTCGAGCGGGCTGCGCACGCCCGGGAACAGCGTGGCCGGACGCAGGTTGACGTAGTGCTCCAGGGCGAAGCGCAACGGCAGCAGCACGCCCCGCTCGAGGATCCCGCTCGGCACGCTCGGGTCGCCGATGGCGCCGAGGAGGATCGCGTCGTGGCCGCGCAGCTCCTCGAGGACGGAGTCCGGAAGCGTCTCCCCCGTGGCGTGCCAGCGACGCGCACCGAGGTCGTACTCGGTCGTCGTCACACTCACCCCCGAGGCAGCCGCCGTGAGGACCTTCAGTCCCTCGGCAACGACCTCCGGACCGATGCCGTCTCCCCCGATGACGGCGATGTCGAGCGAAGTCGGGATGCTCTCAGTCATAGCTGGACAGACTAGAGCGACGTCCCGGTATGCGGACCTTGCGTCTCGCGAAACGGTCACCGCAGTCGGTGGGCCGGCTGGGTCGGCCAGCCACCGCATACGTCGTGGTGTCGGGAGGTGCGCCGGTGACCGGCTTCCGAACGCGCGACCGGGTTGCAGGCCGGTGACCGTGCAATTGCCGAGTCACGCGGGGACAACCCGGCCACCTGGGCATATCCCGGTCACCCGGCACAACCGGGTCAAGCAGCTGCGACCGTGCCGCGCGGTGAACCCCTCACCATGCGAACGGGGCCCACCCGGCAGCGCCGGACGGGCCCCGTTCATCGGGTTGGGCTCACTCGTCGGTGTGGCCCTGCTCGCGCAGGTCCATCGACTCCTGCAGCGCCTGGCGGGCGCGCTGTGCCTCTTCGCTCATGACAGTCTCCTTGATCGCGTCGTCGCTGGTTCGTGGTGAGTGTGATGTGGGTGCTCGAGCCCCTGGTGAGGGGCGAGCCACTCGTGTCGGTCAGTCCGCAGCGCTGCGGCATCGCGGGATCACCGCGACGAGGGGACCGACTAGCTCACCTCGTCGCGGCTGCGAATGAGTACGCGCCGCGAGGTCATGGAATCGACGGTACGCCCGTGCTCGAGCGCCGGATACCGGATATCCGCATCATGGACGCTCGTTCCGCCCGATGAGAGCGACGTCACGTGGACGAACCGGGCCGGACGACCCGTCAGTCGAGGTTGGCGACCTGGACTGCCTCGGTGTCGACGACCTCGGCGATGGAGGCCAGGACGTCGTCCGGGATCCGGGAGTCCAGGGTGAGCGCGACGAGTGCCTCGGTGGCCTCGTCGTTGCGAGCGACCTGCATCGAGGCAATGTTGACGTTCGCGTCGCCGAGCAGGCCACCGATCTGGCCGATGACACCGGGCCGGTCCTCGTAGGTGAAGAACGCCATGTGGCGCGACAGCGGGATCTCCAGGTCGAAGCCGTTGACCCCGATGACCTTGGGCACCATGCGCGGGCCCGTGAGCGTGCCGGCGACGGAGACGATCCGGCCGTCGGCGAGGGTGCCGCGCAGCTCGGTGACGTTGCGGAAGTCGTAGGCGTTGGGGTCGGTCAGCAGCCGGACCTGGACCCCACGCTCGGCGGCCATGAGCGGCGCGTTGACATAGGTGACCGGGTCGTCAGTGATGTCGGTGAAGAGGCCCTTGAGCGCCGAGAGCTTCCAGATGCTCACGTCGTGCTCGGTGATCTCACCCTTGACGTCCACGTCGAGCTGGACCGGGCACGCGCCGGCGAGCGCGGTGAAGATCCGACCGAGGTTCTCCACGAGAGCGATGCCGGGACGAACCTCCTCGGGCACGTGGCCACCGTCGACATTGACCGCGTCGGGGACGAGGTCACCGGAGAGCGCGAGGCGGACCGAGCGGGCGACAGCCACACCGGCCTTCTCCTGCGCCTCGTCGGTGGACGCCCCGAGGTGCGGCGTGACGACGACGGACTCGAACTCGAAGAGCGGGCTCGAGGTCGTCGGCTCCTGGGCGAAGACGTCGAGGCCTGCACCGGCGACTCGACCCTCGCGGATCGCGTCGGCGAGCGCCTCCTCGTCGATGATGCCGCCGCGGGCCGCGTTGACGATCCGGACGCCGGGCTTGACCTTGGCGAGCGCGTCCGCGTCGAGGAGTCCCACGGTCTCGGGAGTCTTCGGCAGGTGGACGGAGATGAAGTCCGACTGGGTGAGGAGCTCGTCGAGGCTCACGAGCTGGGCGCCGAGCTGGCCGGCGCGCTGGGCACTGGCGTACGGGTCGTAGGCCAGCAGCTCCACGCCGAAACCCTTGAGCCGCTCGGCGACGAGCTGGCCGATCCGGCCGAAGCCGATGATGCCGACGGTCTTGTCGAGCAGCTCCACGCCGCCGTACTTGCTGCGCTTCCACTGGCCCTGCTTGAGGGCCTCGTTCGCCGGGGCGATGTTGCGGGCACAGGCGAGCAGCAGCCCGACGGCGAGCTCGGCGGCGGAGGTGATGTTCGAGGTCGGCGCGTTGACGACCATGACGCCGGCCTTGGTCGCGGCGGGGGTGTCGACGTTGTCGAGACCGACTCCGGCGCGTGCGATGACCTTGAGCTTCTTCGCTGCCGCGATGGCCTCGGCGTCCATCTTCGTCGCGGAGCGGATGAGCACGGCCTCGGCGTCGGCGAGCGCAGGGAGGAGCTCCTCGCGGTTCGCTCCGTCGCAGTAGCGCACCTCGAAGTCAGGCCCCAGCGCATCGATCGTCGCGGGTGAGAGCTCTTCGGCAATGAGGACGACCGGTTTGGTCACGGGTGCGCTCCTAGGCTGTGCAGGTTGGATGAAGCGGAATCGAGGGTATGCGACGCGCCCGCGATCGGGCACGTCACCGTCGGTCCACGCCCTTGTGAGCCGCCTTCAGTCTAGGGAGTGCCCGGCATCCGGACGCTCCCGCCCGGGATACGGACGACGCCGGCGCCCTGACGGACCAGCAGGACGCCGGGAGAAGGGCCTTCGAGCCGATCCGGAGCAGGCTCAGGGCTCGACCAGCTCGACGCTGTTGCGTCGACGCAGTCGGGCAGACAGGACGACGACCGTCCCGACGGCGGAGGCCGCCAGGGCGGCCCACCACCACTCGATGCGCCCGAGCAGAGCACCCACGAAGGCCAGGCCGACAGTCGTGTAGAGCACGGACCAGAGCAGCGCGCCGGCCGCCACAGCGGGCAACCATCTGCGCTGAGGCATCCGGAGCGCCCCTGCCGAGAGGTTGATGGCGCTCTGCACGCCGACGGTGAGGAAGCCGAGGGCGACGACGGGCGGACCGACGGCGCGCACCCAGTGCTCGGCGCGCTGCATCCCGGGGCGCTCGAGCATCCCGGCAAATCGGGAGCGCGCTCCCCCTGCCCGGATCACGCGGCCGATCCAGTAGGTCCCGTTGCCCCGGAGAAAGGCAACGAAGAAGAGGAAGGCGAAGACGCCCCAGGCCGGCCAGCCCTGAACCATCTCCAACATGGGGACAAGCCTAGGCAACGATTATGAGGACGCCCGGCGACGGTCCTCTCGCCCGCCGCTGCGGCGGGGTCAACCGACCCGCCTCACGCGTGACGTCGGTCCTCATGGACGCGTCGCCAGCGGGACCAGAGCACCATGATGAGGATGACGACGACTGCCAGCCCGATGAGCGCCGGTGCGTGGCCCACGAGGAGCGCCTGGAGCGCGGCGACTCCGACGATGGCCTGCATGATCGCCCACGGGAGCGACACGACCCCGAGCGCGAGATAGAAGCGGGAGAGCCGCATACGCAGTCCTCCGCTCACGATCTGCGAGGACGCGGAGACCCCGTAGACCGGGTACGAGAGGATGATCGCTCTCGGCCCGAGGCGGCCGACTTTGTCCTCGGCGCGGGTCAGGGCCCCGGGTGAGCGACGCTCGGTCCACGCCTCCAGCCGCCCACCCGGCCGACCTCGCATGAGGACTCCCAGCAGGTAGTAGCCGCCGCCCCGGACCAGGGCGAAAGCCCAGAGTCCAAGGGCGGCGACGGGGACGGAGAGTCCGGCGAGGAAGTCGGTCAGCGTGCGGCCGACCCCTCGACGTAGTCGGCGTCACGCTCGGTGTCGAGCCAGGCCATGAGCTTGCGCAGCTCGCGGCCGGTCTTCTCGATCGGGTGCTGGGCACCCTTCTCGCGCAGCGCCTTGAACTCCGGCGCGCCGGCGTCCTGGTCGTCGATGAAGCGCTTGGCGAACGCACCGCTCTTGATGTCGGCGAGAACGGCCTTCATGTTCTCCTTGACGTGGGGGTCGATGACCCGCGGGCCGGAGATGTAGTCGCCGTACTCCGCGGTGTCGGAGACCGACCAGCGCTGCTTGGCGATGCCGCCCTCGATCATGAGGTCGACGATGAGCTTGAGCTCGTGCAGGCACTCGAAGTAGGCGACCTCGGGCTGGTAGCCGGCCTCGACGAGGGTCTCGAAGCCGTACATGACGAGCTGGCTCGCGCCACCGCAGAGGACGGCCTGCTCGCCGAAGAGGTCGGTCTCGCACTCCTCGGTGAAGGTCGTCCTGATGCCGCCGGCGCGCAGGCCGCCGAGGGCCTTGGCGTAGGACTTGGCCACCTCGAGGGCCTGGCCGGATGCGTCCTGCTCGACGGCGATGAGCACCGGCACGCCACGGCCGTCGACGTACTCACGCCGGACGATGTGGCCCGGGCCCTTCGGGGCGACCATGATGACGTCGCTGTCGCTCGGCGGGGTGATGTACCCGAAGCGGATGTTGAAGCCGTGGCCGAAGAGGACGGTCGAGCCCGGGTTGAGGTTCGGCGCGATGTGGTCGGCCCACACGTGGCGCTGGACCTGGTCCGGGGTGAGGATGACGACGAAGTCGGACTCCTTGACCGCGTCGGCGACGGTCTTGACGGTCAGTCCCTCGGCCTCGGCCTTCGGGATGCTCTTGCTGCCCTCGGCGAGGCCGACGCGGACGTCGACGCCGGAGTCACGCAGGCACAGGGCGTGGGCGTGCCCCTGGCTGCCGTAGCCGATGACGGCGACCTTCTTGCCCTGGATGAGGGACAGATCGGCGTCGTCGTCGTAGAACATCTCGGCCATAGCGGTGGCCTCTCCTTCGTTGTCAGATGTGCAGTGATCGGTGTGCAGTGATTCGGTGGTCGCACCGACGTGTGACCTGGTCGAGCTGAGGTCGAGTCGGTGGTCAGGCTGGGTTCTGGGTCGAGCGTATGCGGTGGCCCGGCGCTGTGGACACCTCGCCCGAGCCGTGGACGCACCGCCCGGGGGTGTACCAAAACGTTCCTATTGTCACGTTCTGGTCCGGCCGGGGGTGTACCAGAACGTTCCTATTGTCACGTTCTGGTCCGGCCGGGGGTGTACCAGAACGTTCCTATTGTCACGTTCTGGTCCGGC